>Ga0180433_10000135_pt1 | contig 122447 bp, 106 predicted proteins | sample SS_ome_8_FD_132980 | JGI IMG/M metagenome (GOLD analysis project Ga0180433, IMG submission 132980) | Hypersaline lake sediment archaeal communities from the Salton Sea, California, USA - SS_1_D_1 metaG | ecosystem: Environmental > Aquatic > Non-marine Saline and Alkaline > Hypersaline >... | reverse complement strand
TGGGCAATTTGAGCTTTTCTTATGTGGTTCCGGAGCCTGAAGCGGTTGCGGGCAGTTCTCAAGAGTGCTTTTTCGGATAAAATCGACCCGGAATCTCTATCTGTGAGAAATGCGGGTTAGAGTCGGGGCACCTATCCACGACATCCAATGATCCCTCAATACAACACTTACAATTCGTACCATTTCCCAGATTTCCGGTCAATTTGCCAACTCGAAAAGAAACAGGCGATCTTAACCATAGGAAAAAAATGCAGCTTCGACAGCTCAATTCGAAATCTAATTCTGGAATTTTATTTCCGCCTGTAGTACGATTGTGCGTCTAAACAAAGACCTTTCAACGGTCGCAAAATCAAATATATTTATTTAAGTAAAACATCATTTTAGCGAAAATAAATGATAAGGAGATAGGAGTAAAAAATGGCAAAGGCAATAGTCATCTACTATTCAAGGAGCGGTAACACACAAAAAATGGCGGAAATAATAGCCAAGGCAATGAAAGAAGCCGGATTATCGGTCGATTGCAAACCCGTAAGCGATGTAAAGGCCGAGGATTTGCTGAATTACGATGCAATAGTTATCGGCTCGCCGACTTATTATGGTCACATGGCCGGGGCTATTAAGCAGCTTATCGACGATTCTGTGAGTTTCCACGGCAAACTTGACGGAAAAGTGGGAGCGGCGTTTACCAGTTCGGCAAATATAGCCGGTGGCAATGAAACCACAGTCATGGGTATTATCGAAGCGATGCTTATCGCCGGTTGTGTCGTCCAGGGCGATCCGCAAGGTGACCACTACGGGCCGGTCTCCATCGGCAAGCCTGATGACAGGGTTAAGCGGCAGTGTATACGACGAGGACGAAGAATCGCTGAACTGACCAAAAAACTTTCAACCTGACTAAGAAAAAAATATTCATTTTTTTTGTAAAAAGGGCATTTTTCTTTGACAAAACACTTTTACATCGTTAAGTTTCTAATGATTTTAACCTGCTTTGAGTATATTTTTAATCCACAAAGTGGAGGTTATTTTAATGCAAGAGTACGAAGATCTTAAAGTGCTGGTCGCTGAAATCGAAGCTGACATCAGTAAAGCCGAAGGTGGAAATAAGGCCGCAGGGACGCGAGTTCGTAAGCAAATGCAGAAAATCAAGCAGGCTTCTCAGCTTGTTCGCAACCGTGTTCTTGAAATCAGGTCGGCCCAATAAACCATCATAAGGGCTTGTAAACACTTGTTTTTACTGTGTCTAACGCATGGTGTCTTTTGATTGCTACACCATGTGAATCTAAGTATTGCGTACAAAAAACTATTAGCACAGTACGCACTGCTATAGTTAGGGTTCTTTTTTTTGGGGTCATCTATGCCGCCTCCATTATTGTTCGATTTATCGCAGATAGACCTCAAAGCTAAGCCCGTCTATGCCAAGGAAGCAATCTGTAAGATCAATCCGCAGCGTTTTGAAATGCAGCAGCTCGACGGCATTCTTTGGTACGACAAGCAAAAAGGTTTGATTCTGGGTTTTAAGGATGTAACCGAAGACGAATTCTGGATTCGCGGCCACATTCCCGGCCGGCCATTGATGCCCGGGGTGATCATGATCGAGGCGGCGGCTCAACTATCAAGCTTTTTTCTCAAAGAAATTTACCAGGAGCCGGGGTTCATAGGTTTTTCCGGAATAGAATCCGCTAAGTTCCGCTCTGTTATCGAGCCCGGCAAGAGATTATTTCTGCTCGGTCATATTACAAAGTACAAGAGCAGGAAGAGTACCACGCGCGTCACAATGGACATACAGGGAGTAGTTGACGAGGTTATGGTATTCGAGACAACCGTATCCGGAATGCGGGTATAACCGCCTGAATTGTCGAAAAGCTCAGGTTTTACATATTGAGCCAATAGCCCCAAGGGGATTCGAACCCCTTAAGTCAAATCAGCAAACACCTACTAACAAACCACTTACAAAGAGTGGAAAATCTGTCTTGGCCACCAGCTTGGACAATTTAGTGCAGAAATACCCCGATTTAGCCGAGCTTGTCAAGGCTTGGCCGGAACTGCCGGAAACCGTCAAAGCAACAATCAAATCGCTCGTCCAAAAACATAAACGGAGAACAAAAAAATGAGCGAAAAGCTAAAAGAACTGAAAAGTAAATGCTCAGATAAAGAAGCCAAATTTCTTGAACTGTGGTTTAACGGACAACAAAAGTTTAACGCATACAATAATGCAGGTTTCAAAGCTAAAAATACTAAGGTTGCAAGCGCTGCTATCTGCCGACTGTTAAAAAAGGTTAATTGTTCTGCCTATCTTGAAGCCTTAAAAAATGACAAGGATTCTGAATTACAGAGAAAAAACAAAATTACGAGAACTATGCAGCTCAATCGGCTCAGCACGGCCTATGAGCTTGCAAGGGCAGCGAAGAACCCCTCAGCTATGGTGTCCGCGGTCCGTGAGGCCAATGAGATGCTGGGATTCCACCGTGACAGTGCGCCCAATCCAGAACGTGAATTGGCAATCAGGCAGCGGGCAGAGGCTGAGCAGGTTGAACTACAGGCCATAGCTCGGCGCAGAACCATATCCATAGCAGGTGCAAACAAGGGGCAAAGCGATGCTATGGTTGACTAACCGAACACGTATCTATCAGGTGGAAAAAGCATGCTTATTTCTGGTGCAGAATCGACCCCCCGGGGGGAGTACGGACGGTTGGGAGATTTATATAAGGAGTCTCTACCCAGACAAATTTAGATGGTACTCTTACAACTCTTTGCGTTTTCGCAACCGCCAACCGGCAAAGGCCATGCCGATGGTGCCAAGAAGAACGGCAGAGGGCGTAGGGATGACTTGGGGGTCGCCGTAGGCTTCGGTACTAAGGGCCAAACCCCAGCCGCCGCCAACCTCGATAGCGGTAAACGTGTTGCCTGATGGAACATTCCTCAAGTCACCAACATGACCCCACGAAGACAGCGATCCGTCTGACCGAAGAGCTACGCCGGTAACACCCCATGCTGCTACGGCAGAAAAGTCGTTTCCCGCTGGAACGGGGATGATTGCCAGTGAACCCCACGCATCTAACGTGCCGTCGGATCTGATAGCAAGGCCAGAGGAACTGCCTGCGGTTACAGCGACATAATCATTGCCAGAGGGCACATCGGTTTGCCCGAATTGATTATCGCCCCAACCTGCGAGTGAGCCATCTGACCTTAGAGCAAGACCAAAACGGTCACCTCCACTTATGGCAACATAGTCATTTCCAGCCGGTACATCGGTCTGTCCGAAGTCATTAGTCCCCCACCCCAAGAGCGAGCCATCTGACCTCAAGGCCACGTTTGACGAACCCAACATGGCTGCAATAGCGACAAAGTCATCACCGGTAGGTGTTTTGAGTCCGCCGCCCGCATCCCACCTGATGATTGAGCCGTCCGACTTCAAAGCGAGACTGTTTTCTCCGGCTCCGGCAATGGCAACATAGTTATTGCCAGATGGAGTGAAACCGGAATGGGCACCCCAGCCTACGAGCGATCCGTCTGACCTCAAAGCCAGACCTTGGTCATTGTAAGCTGATACGGCGACAAAGTCATCACCAGTAGGTGTGTTGAGTCCGCCGAAAGAATTTTGACCCCACCCTACGATGAAATCAGCGCAAACCGATCTCACGGACACGAATAGCAATAGATTTGCCAATACAAGAACTGATTGCCGTTTCATTTTCTTTACATCCTAAAGAAGTTATTGGTTGTGCGGCGCAATAAGGAACGTACCGCAATTTTCCAAACGAATTAAGGCTACGAATTTAGCGATCTCGGTGTGAATACAAGGGCTTCCGTGCATCGGTGTTGTTTTTCACTCGATATTATTGTATCTAAAAGCACGGATGTATGTCAATAGTGGTGACTGAAAATCTTCTTGAGATATAACTGACTATGAGGGGCTTAGACTGAAAAATGTAGATTTACGGGCTATAATTCTGTAGAATAATAGACGTAAATCGGAAAATTCGGGAGGATCGGCCAGCTACCGGTCAAGCGGTTTGGACAGCAGCACGGTTTTTTCACCTGTCCAGCCTGCCGCTGTTCAAACCGACCCGAAAAAGGACAGGTAAAAATGAAAAGAAAAAACAAATCTCAAGCTCAATCTGAGGCTAAGCGAAAATGGGACGTACAAAAAGAAGTCTCTAATAACTGGCCGCCTTTCCCACTAAAAGCAGACTGTGTTTATCCCGGCAGTAAAGACCCTGAAAGAATCTGGTGTGCTTTAAAGGCTTTAAATTGGCTGATAGATACTGCTTTTCGTCAAAAACAATTAGAACACGGAGCAAAAGGTCTTTATCATTCGGAACTATATCGAGAGCAATATGTTGAGGCTTTAGAAGAAGCTACTGATATTAATGTGACTTGGACAGGGTGGGGTATTAAATTGCCAACTGTGCCTGTAGCATATAATACCAACAGATTAAAAGAAGGGGATTTTTTCGATTTAAGACAATGGTTTCAAATCGTCAGCGACTTAGTAGGTGCAGATATAAAAAAACGTGAGAAACAGGATATTTCGATTGTAGAGAAGGATATCCAAGAATCTGTCCCACAGCAAAAAGCCGGACAGGGCAAAATGGACGATATTGCCATAGATGATAAGGAATTGACAATCCTTACAGAATTAGCTGGAGGATCGGATAAAACTTTCATGCAAATCGAAATTGAAGCTGCAACAAGTATTCCGAGGGGGACTATAAAAGACAAATTACCCCGACTTGAAAAAATCGGTCTGATCCAACGACCATTGGGTAAGAGAAAAGGTTATCAGATAACAGATATAGGCAGAGTAGTTGCACATCGAAACGAATGATACGCCCCCCCACTATTCACCCTTAAACGGACCTTATCCACCACAAACATTTTCCATATCGTTCAAAATACGCATATGGAAAATTATAAAAACGATTTAGTCACGATTGGCCAATTATCAAGAAGGCTAAAAGTTCCTGTATTATGGCTAAGACGTCAAGCAGATAGAGGCGTTCTGCCCTGTGTAGATGCAGACGGAAAACTCTTCTTCAATCTTGAAACGGTCAAGATGAAAATGGCTGCTCTTGCAGCGAAGGGGGCGAGCAATGAGTGACGCTACCCCCGACAGAATAGCCCCTGCCTTGCTTGATATTTCGCAAGTCTGTCAACTGCTCAACATATCACGTGCCGAATTTTACCGTCTGGACCAGACTGGCAAGTTTGCACCCTTATCAACTGGCTTGTGCCGGAAGCGGCTTTACATCAGGACGGAAATCGAAAGCTGGGTACAAGCAGGGTGTCCCCATCGCAAGCAATGGAAGATAGTAAAAAAGGACTTTATTAAGTGAGGAAAAAATGAGAACGAAAGTGCCAATTAAAAATGCCGTCCATCGGGTGGATGGGACGGCAGGGATAAAACAACATTGTCAAGCATATCCGAAAGATGAATCAGTGTCAAGACTGAATTTGGTCATTGGAGAGCTACTTTTGTTCGGCAATAAACAGCAAAGTGAGTTCTGGCCGTTGTTTGAAGCACTGCTGGTGCAATCGTATGCGAGCATTCCTCAGATACCCCGTCAGAGCGTAGATAAGGCGCTAGAATGGACGATCTCCCATCGACCCGAGTAAATGGCCACGCAGAAGAAAAAATATCGTAATTTAGGTCTTTGGATACCTGAGAAAATCCTGAAGATGCCTTGTCTATCCGGTGACGACAAAATCTACTATGCTCACGTGTATAGTTTCGGCGAGCGGGGCTGCTGGCAGACTGATGAGCAGATAGGAAAGGCTCTTGGCCGTGGCGGGCGTTCCATCCAGAGGTATAAGGCGAATTGCAGGAAGGCCGGGCTGTTCAAGATTACGGCCGAGGGCAGTCCGCGTCGCAGAATATGGGCAAAGGCCCATCCCAAGTACAAGGCGTGGCGTAAGAAACAGGCCGAACAACTCCGACAGAAACGTCGAGGTAGCATGACAGATGCGTCGAGGTTACCTCGCCAGAATCGTCCGACTACTAATAAATATACTAATAAATCAACTATAAAAGAGCGCGGCGGTTCGCCTTCGCCTGCTGAGCAGGCTCACTCGCCGCTTAAAGACAAACAGCAGCAATTGGAAGCCTATCGAACGAAAGAAGAGACAATCGCTTCGATTGAACAGCTTACTCGTAACTTTGGTCGTGGGCCGCGGCGCAGACCGAAGCCGACGGACGCCGAGTGGGAACAGCGACGGCAGGCCCAACAGCGGGCATTGCTGGCGGCAGGACCGGTTAAAAAAAAGTGAAAAATAATTCATTTTGTTGTTGACGAGCATCAATGGAGTATTATAATGTTATGTATGATAATCGAAAAAATTAGAAAGCGGATAAAAGCGTCTGGCAAAAGTCTAAATCAGATCGGCAGAGATACGGGCATAGACAAGGCAGCACTTTCGCGCATTATGAATGGTGGAAGCTGCAAGGTCGAAACGGCTGATATTCTGCTCAAATATTTCGGGTTGATCGTGACCGAAAAGAAAAGCACTAAGAAAACGAGGGCGAGGAAATGACAGAAGAACAAAAAGACCAACTACGTCAAAAGTGGAAAAGTTGGCTTGACGAAATCGGGGACGAGTTAGGCTGGTTATTGACAGGACGTGACTTTTTTTGGAGACTTCAAAAAATAGTTCAATCTAATAAGAAGATTCAATCACCTGCTATCCTACACAAATGGATTGCAGACAGCTACGTCGCTAAGGTTGCAACGGGCATTCGTAAGATAGTGGGTAAGAATGAATCTATGTCTTTGTATAAGCTGATAGAGGGGATTAAGAACAATCCTGACGTCATAACACGTGAGTATTTCATTTCACAATGGCATGATAAAGTCACAAAAGAACTTGGGATAGATCATCAAACCTTCGACAAGTACACAGAGCCGGGTGGACAACATGTAAATCTCGAAGGACTTGCGAGGGACTTACAAATGCTCGATGAGGATACGCAACTCATCAAAACCTTTACGGACAAATGGGTAGCTCATTTGGACAAGAATCGTGAGACTATAGAAATGCCAACGTTCGGGGATTTAGACACGGCACTTGACGTTGTGGATAAGGTCTGGTGCAAGTATAAGGAGCTGTTGACTTGCTCTGCTCCAGAAACACAAAAGCCAGCTATCCCCGAAGATTGGGAAGCACCGTTACTACATCCATGGATTGTAGAGTAAGAACAAGAGGAAAACGAGGACTAAAAATGAGGATTTATAAGGCTACATTCAAAGACCGAAGCGGCAAGCAGCGGAAGTCCGCTAAGTGGTACGTGGATATTTTTGACCATAACCGGCTTCGGCACAAGATAGCGGCGTTTGCCGATAAGCGATTGAGTGAGGCTTTTGGGCGGAATATCGAATCCTTAATCAACTGCCGGAGTGCGGGACTTGAGCCGGATGTTAAGTTGAACCAGTGGATAGAGACCGTGCCGGACAGCCTGTTGAAGAAATTCGTATCTTGGGGCCTTATTGACGGCCAGAGGACGGAGATCACAAAACCCCTGACGGATCATATCGCAGATTATGTCAAGGTTCTAAAGGCCAAGGGGTATTCAAGGGATTATGTCGTGAGAACACGGAACCGGCTGAAGAAGATAGTTGACGATTGCAGATTCGTTTTCTTCAGGGACATTACACGATCAGCGGTACAGATTTATTCAGGCAAGCTCAAAAAGGACGGCTACAGCAAAACGAGCAGAGGCCATTATCTCGATGCACTGAAAACATTCCTGAATTGGTCAGAGTCAGACCAGCGGATTATCCGCAATCCTATTGCAAAGCTGGAGAAACCGGCAAGAGACTCAGAGAAAAAGGGAATATTGGAGCCTGAGCAGTTCGTTCACCTAATCAAGACCACCTCTGAGAAGAACATCCTTATCGGCAGGACTTCCGGGCAGGAGCGGGCTGTGCTTTATCTCTTGGCGGGATTGACGGGCATCCGACGAAAAGAACTGCTGAATCTCACTTGGGACGCCATAAACCTGTCGGCGGATAGTGCCTCAGTCAAAGTGAAGGCCTCGATAGCCAAGAATGGGAAAGAAGCCGAACAGCCTGTCCCGGCGATACTGGTTAGCGTTCTGACGGCACTGAAAGCCAATGTGAGGCCGAACGCTGACGACAGGGTATTTGTATCCTTCGGCAAGTGGATTAACACGGCAGAGCTTATCCGTCAGGACTTGACGACAGCCGGGCTTGGCCTTTTGGACCGGGACGGCAACGAGATATTTTTTCATTCCCTGCGAAATTCCTATATTTCATTCCTTGCGAATAGCCAGACCCCTGCTAAGATTGTCCAGAAACTTGCCCGGCATTCGGACCCCCGATTGACATTCAACACCTACGCCAGAACCTTTGAGAAGGCCGAACAAAAGGCGATGAATTTGCTTCCGGACTTCGGGGATTTTGTCTTGTCCACCTGCTTGGACAATGTGTGCAGAAAACAGGAGATTTCGGTAGACAACCATAGACACAAAAACGGCCAAGACACGCTAAAAACCGCGATTTTGGCCGATGCAGAAATAGCCCCAAGGGGATTCGAACCCCTGTTGCCGGGTTGAAAACCCGGTGTCCTAGACCTACCTAGACGATGGGGCCAACCTGTTTTACTCCATGCTGATTGCTTCCTCCGGGCAGGCATCAACGCACACTCCGCAATCAATACAGGCTTCATCATTGACTACCGCCTTATCATCAGCCATAGAGATTGCCTCGCTTGGGCACTCAGACACACACGTTTCGCAACCAGTACATTTCTCTTGATCTACTTTTGCCGGCATTTACATATTCCTTTCAAAAAAACTGAAATTAATAATGCTTTTCAAAACCTCAGTTATCAATAGAAAACGGAATGTTACAAAATTATAAGAATATTACAACCCATTTTTCGAACAAATTTTTATAGAATTTAGTTAGATTCTACGCAAATCCCACATGAACGGTTCATATCAAAATTTCTCACCCTCCCGGGCCCATTTATAATTGCCCTTGCCACCCTGAAAGCCCCCTGGCCAAGATAGTTGCCATATCGCGAACATTCTTGCTCGGGTCATTTTTTGCAGCCCAGTCCAGAACATTATTGAATTGGTTGTCCGGGATTGTGTTCAACAGATAAATAGCCATCATACGAACGGGCCATTTAGTATCATTTAAATTCTCCGCCACGGCACTGATTAGTTCGTGATCCAGAGGCAATGAAAGCATATCAGCCATCGTATGCACCTTAACGACCCACTCGTCATCGGCCGGGTTACGCAAAAGTCCGGATTTATGCGATAACGCATTTCTCAATAAAGGGGCTATCCAATCGGCATACATAAATCTATATGGCGGCGTACGATTAGACATCGCATATTGTTCCTTCAACAACCCGGTGAATAGCCGCGAGGTCTTGATTTTCTGGCCTACCTGGTCATTCGAGATTGAATTAAACTGCTCTCTGAGGTATTTACCCGTTAGTTTGACTCCCGGACGGCTTATTCGCACCCTTTTAGGTTCGAGATAAATAAGTCTGTTGGCAACTTTACCCTCATTTGTGATGACAGGATCGAGATAAAGAGTGAATTCTATATCGAGGGATGCCTGTGGATGAGTGAGGAGCGTCTTTCGAAGTTCACCCGTCATAAGTCGCAGAGGAATAAGGATACTGCGATCAGGCTCGATGAGAAAGGATGTCCGGACCCTGGTGAATACGAGGTTCGGAATATTTTTAATAAGATCTCCGCTGATATTGGCGTCAATCCTGATATTACCCCTAAACAAACCGTGATCGCTAATTATAAGCGGCTCGGAAGAGTTATTCGTAAGGGTGACAACGCCGCTGAATTCGCTGCCGTATGGAAATGTAGTGCCCTGAATCTGAAGCCGAGCCGAAATTATTCGCTCCGGAGGAGTAAATACCGGAACAAGCGATTGACCAAAAACATCTTTTAATCCGTCTAAAACAGTATCAGGTTTAACCGGCGGGAAATATTCTTTGCCCTGCTGAACCATAATATCTTTTGCACGCTCGGCTGCGAATGAACCGGGGTCCATGGCAATCGCTGAGCTTAGAGTCTGAATTGCCTGGTCATTTTGGCCTTCGGCCAGTTGAATCTGAGCCTGTGCTAACTCTGAGATTTGAGTAGGCTCAAAATTATTAATAAGTGGCTTGGCATACTCGATATCTCTATTCATCACAAGCGCATACGCCAATACAGCGGCCGTCACAGGCGAATTGTCAGCCTTATAGGCAATGTTAGCCCATTTGACAGCTTCTGTCGGGATCGGCAGGACAAAACAATAAAACCAGGCAAATTGTTCAATATAGGATTGCTGCGAATTAGTACCATCCAAATTCCCCGACCCCGTCGAACTTCGATTGGAATCCTGCAGCTTTATTAGCCGTTGGGTTTTTTCTTCAATTGCCTGGAATATCAAGGTAGCCAGTTCGGCGTCGCCCATTTTAATTGCTGCTTTACCTGCAATCGCCTCCAGACGCAGGTCAAAGCCACCTTCTCGCCGAACACGCCTGGCGATTTCCAGGCATTTGGATTGATTTCGCCTCGAATTGTAACTGCTAATCGCCCAGGGAAGATAGATGCGCGCCGGCAACGTTCCCGAAGGGTAAAGATAACCAAATAAGTCGGCGCAGTATTCATAAATTGCCGCAGATGTCTCGTAAAGCTGGAACCGTTCGGCTTGCTGCGCAAAGACAATCGCAGCTTCGATGTCAGATGGATTCTCACGCAATGCTAACCTTAATCGTTCGAGATATATTGCCGGCCCAATCCGTTCGGGCTTTATCTCCGCCAGTCTGGCAAAGGCCAGCCAATTATATCTATTGTTCTTATAAGCCTGCATAAGATAAAACTCAGCGGCTTCATAATCCGCCTTTTCAGCCTTCAACAGGCCAAGCATAGTACCCAGCTCGGAAGCCAGGATTGTGTTTTTACCGCCCAGGGTCTCCAACATCTGTTCGAGAAGCTTCTCCCGTTGCTCGCGGGAGTTCGCTCGTCCAAGCAAATAACTAACAGCCTTTTTTGCCACCTCAATATCTGCGAATTCATCTATATATTCAATAAGCAAACCATATATTAGGTTGGCATAGTCCCGCTCCGGATCCCGGCAGGCAAACTCAATCATCAGAGGCCGGACGCCCTTGGCGTCACTATCGAGTTTCATCGCAGCGGCTAAAAACGCGAGCGCCTGCTCAACTTTAGGCCCTGCGGAATCTTCTGAGTTGGCGAGCTCATAAGCTATTTCATAAAATTTCCGGCTAATAGGTGGTGAAATCAACTGTCCCTGTTCCGGCGATGAGCTTGCTGTCCGTATCGGCCCGAATAGACTAAGATTAGTTGCTGTTAATCCTTGAGCCCAGACCGATACAGAACAAAAAAGAAGTACCGAAAGCACCAGGATAGATGTTCTCTTAAGCATTTGTTTCTCCCGTGAGAATGCAAAAGAAACAGTACTTTGCATCAGCATAGTTCGGCATCCCCGCCCTTTTAGCCTTAGAAATAATGGCAAAACGATAAATTTATATAATAGAATTGATATATCCCTTAAAGCTTTATATGTCAAGTTGTATCTATAGCTTTTTGCCGGAAAATAAAGAAAGCATCTCGATATGGAACAGCTTTGCGGCTATCGTATAAACCGCCGCCGCCATTGGCACAACCAGTGCAAGCCTCACAACATTATAGCCCGTGCCGTCGGGCAGCCCCCGGCACAGATACAAAAAGCATTGCCCGGCCATCCACATAAGAATTGTTGCCGTAACTGTTTTTATCAGTGTAGTCAACATACCATGCAATATCGAAGAGCCGAACCTTTTGCGGAGCGCAAGCGCAAGAATTACAACCTGCAAATACGAACACATCGCCGTTGAAAGCGCCAATCCGGCCGTCCCAATAAACCATATTAGTATCAGATTAAGTACGATATTTACACACACTGCCACCAGGGCGCTTCGTGCGGGCATTTTGGAATCCTGCATAGAATAGAAAGCTCTCGTAAAGACCTGCTGGGCAAAGAAGCCGCATAACCCCAGCGAATAGAACAAAAGAACCCCCGCCGTAAGCGTCGTGTCACTGCTTGTGAACCGTCCTCTTTCAAAAATAACCGAAACCACCAGGTTGCGCACAAGTAATAATCCTGCGGTCGCAGGCAGCGCGATAAATATAGCTGCTCGGATGCCGCGTGAAACGGTCTTGACTAGTGCGTCGAAATCCTTTCTTGCCGCTTCGGCGCTCATCACGGGGAAAATCGCAGTGGCCAGTGATATGCCCAGGACTCCCAGCGGAAACTGATAAAGCCGCTGCGAATAAAAAAGCTGAGAGACCGCCCCTTCCCACATCGGATACCTGATTTCTCTGCCGAACAGCGTGAAGATTTCTCCCTTTTCCTGTGAACCTGAAAACCACAAAGCGATAAAATCGTCGGCCAGTGTGTTGATTTGTGTGACCGTCAAACCAAGAATCATCGGCCCCATAAGGAAAATAATCTTCCTGAACGCCTCCGACCTGACCTGCCAGGCAGGACGAATATAAATTCCCCTTGTCCTCAGCGGCCCAAGCTGCATAAATAGTTGAGCCAGCCCGGCAACAAGTACCACTACAGCAACAACAAAGATCAGACTGCTCGCTTGTATCCCAAAGCCCCAACCGCCGACACAAAGCGAACTGATGATAAAAATGTTCAGAACAATCGGAGCGGCCGCCGGCATAGCGAAGTGCCTGTGCGCATTGAGTATCCCGGCTAAAATCGCGACGACACAAATCAAAATCGTGTACGGCAGCATTATTCCGCTGAGCGTAAGTTTCAGGTCTGTGCTCGGGTAGATGCTGAAATACCTGTAATAGCCCCAGATAATCCCCTCGCCGAGCAGAACGAGCCCGGCCAGGATTATGAATATTACGGTAACCACGGTACAGGCCAGTTTCTTTGCCGCTTCCGGATCTTTCTGCAATTGTTCGCTGTATACCGGTATCAGCGAGGAGGATGCCGCTCCTTCTCCGAAAAGGCGTCTTGCCAGGTTGGGGATTTTGAATGCTATCACCCAGCCGTCCATTAGACCGGAGGCGCCGAGGAAATAGGCAAACGCCATATCACGGAGCATACCAAATATTCTGCTAATCACTGTCAGAGAAGCAATTTGTCTAAAACCTTTTATCATATCCTGCTGCCTGATTCTCCAGTCAAGGCTGGTAGGTGAACAGTTATGCTTTTCGAGCCAGGCTGAAAGGCCTGCACCGCCCTACATTATTTAACAGGCCCACGGAAACCATACTGACCACGAGGCTCGAGCCGCCGTAGCTGACCAGCGGCAAAGTCAAGCCTGTGATCGGCATAAGACCGACGGTCATGCCCACATTGATAAGAACTTCGACCACGAACATTGCGACAATGCCGACGGCAAGTAATCTGCCGAACGGATCGGTGTTGTTCGCCGCGATTTCGAGTCCACAACTCACAATAAGAACATAAATCCCGAGCAAACCCAGACAACCCCAAAATCCCCATTGATGGGCGATTACGGCGAAGATGAAATCGTTGTGTCTTTCAGGCAGAAAGTTGTATTTGATAAAGGGCCCTTTTCTGAAACCATACCCTTTGGCGCTATTTGCTCCGCCGGAGGCGATAGCATATTTCGATCGGATCAGATGATATCCCCAGTCATTCTTCCATTCTTTCGTACTGAATTTTCTGCCCACGAGAAACCTGCCAAGAGCAGGATGCTGCTCTGCTTTCTCACGAATCCAGGCATTTTGCAAAAGCACACTGCTTATTCTGGCTCGCTGATAATTCTCCATTTTGTACCATAGCAACGGGCTGACCAGAGCAGCCATAAAAATAATAATCAGAAAATGCTTAACCTTGGCCCCGGCGACAAACAGCATTGTGAATAAAATCGGCATCATTAACAATACCGTCCCGAGATCCGGCTCGGGCAGAATAAGAACCATCGGCAGCAGCGCCAGGGCAAACGGCCCGATGAGAGCCTTGAAGTTCCTATAGTTGCTGCGATATCTCAAATACCATGCCAGGGCCAGAATGTATGCCAGCTTGCAAAACTCCGAAGGCTGAACCGACGGCGACGGACGACCTCCGACAGTGATCCATATCCAGCGATACGTACCAACTTTAGGTTTTGCAAAAGGCAAGACTACGACAAACTTGCTTACGAGCAAAGCTGCCAGCAGGACGAGCACACCAGCGAAAAGCCAATAGCTTATCGAGCCTAACCGCCTGTAATTGATTAAGTTAACCGCTATAAAGCCGGCCAATCCGACCAGGGCGAATATGACCTGTTTTTCCCATTTATTACTCAAATCCCCGATTTGGCTATCCGGGCTTTGCTCTGCAGGATGACCAACAGAGTATATAGTGGCTATCCCAATGCAAATAAGGAGCAAGGCGGCCGCCAGCAGACATAGCCTTACAAATAATAATCTTCCTTTTATAATGTTGTACATGATTTAAACATTACCATAGAGACGCCAAATTTGCATATACGAACTGTAAAATCACAAAAAAAACTTGTTTTTCGGCATTTTCTGCTTGAAGTTAGCGGAAACTTGTGTTACGATAAAATTGATCTTCACCAATAGAAATATGTGCTTGTGTTTCAGTAAAATGTGCCGCCAATGGCGAGAAAGGAGAAGGTAAAGGAAGGGATTAATCATATTTATTTTCGGCTGCTCCCGCCGGCCGGATCGCATTGTTCAATGCGCTGAAAGTCTATATATGCTAAATTGGACAAACGAATTTAATGTTTTTTCAGGCAGGAAACAAAACCAAGACAATGCAGATTGTGTAGTTCTGCGAAGAAAAGGAGAAAAGGAAGGAGTTGTATTATGAAAAAGATGATTCTTGCTTTGGTTGTGGTCTTATTAGCTACTCCAGCCTGGGCAAGTGTTGCTATCACCGTGACAGATATTGGTGACGGAAAAGCCGCCATCGACTACTCGGGAACCGAGCCGGTCAGGGCTTTCGCACTGGATATCATGGTTGATGCAGGTACTATCGATGCTATCAGCGACTTCGCGATCGGGGACGACAACAACGGCTATGGCATATTTCCGGCAAACTTCAGTCGCTACATTACCGTCGATGCTACGACCGGTGAGGTCAGTGATTGGTCAGTAGAGGGTTACACACCCGTGGCCGACGCTGATGATCCGGGAGCACTGGGTGGTCTCGGCACAAACGGCATCACTATCGAGATGGGTTCACTCTACGACACCAAAGCTCCGCCCAACGATGGCACGCTTTGCGTCATCACATGCAGTGAGCCGTGCAAAGTTACTGTCGCTACGAACGCTACCCGCGGCAACGTTGTGCTGGAAGATGCCTCGGAAGCAACTGTGGATCTGGCCGGTGCAACAGACGTTCAAATCGGCGGCGCCGGTAGCTACACGGGTCCGCAGCCTGATGAATGGCAGGCCGTAGGGCAACCTGATTGCTGGATCGCCAGTATTAACGCGAGGCAGTGCCACGGCGACGCCGACGGCACATCTCAGGGCAAACAGAAATACTGGGTGTCAACCAACGATCTGGACGTTCTGATTGCAGCCTGGAACAAAAGCTTTGCTCAAATCGAAGGCCAGACTGTTGGTGACGTTCCTTTGATTTGTGCCGATTTCGATCATCTGTCCCAGGGTAAGCAGAAATATCGTGTCTCGACCAACGACCTGGACATCCTGATTGCCAACTGGCAAGCCGCCGATAGTCCGGCTCCCGACTGTCCGTAACAAACCATGATTCGGAGCCGCATTAATTGGCAGATTCGAAGTTAGAGACTTGGATATTTCAAATAGATCGTATCTTTTCGACGAAATGAAAGGAGAAGATGATGAGAAAAATATTAGTTTTGATTTTGGTTTTTGGACTGGCATCGGCCGCGAATGCTATGCTCATTAAAGTCGATGACCAGGAAGGTGACTCTTTTGAAGTTGATGTAAAGGCCACAATAACCGTAGTAAGCGAGGATTCTTCCAGTTGGCTGGGTTATATTATCGTTGAAGAAGGTGGCGCCGGAGCGTTGGAGAACGCCGTAAAGCTGGACGCAGCAGGTGACTTGGGCGTTGCTTCGGCCTATGAAGAGGCTGGCTGGGGAACCGGTTTTGAGATTTCTGCGTCAATGAGTCCGGGAGGATCTCCTGCCGTGGCGGCAGGTTCCCAGTTTAGCATCGATTACGTTGGATCCGTAGGCGACACTGCCAGGATTTCACTGTTCGTCGATCCTGAGTTTGACGTACCCGCTGCTTCGGCGGACGTTACGGTTGTTCCCGAGCCAATGACTGTTATATTGCTCGGTCTTGGTGGTCTGTTCCTGCGTCGTCGCAGGTAAAATGTTAGCCTTGGCCAAGGCCAACAACTTAGTTAGCCAAAAGGCAAGTCGAAAGGCTTGCCTTTTTTTGTCTTGCAGCTTATATCGAGGTCTCCTAAAATTTGATTTATGAAACGATTAGCGATCATGCCGGCTTGCGTTTTACTCGTCCTTGCGCTCAGTGGTTGTCGGGCAGGGCATGAACGGGGAGTCGAAGTAATTATCGACGGCGACGGGCAATTCCCTGATTTTCTCGTCGGCACATGGAGAGCCGACGAAGGTGGCTGGGAGTTCGTCCTTGAGCCTGGTGGGACAATTTCCTCGGCAGTAATCAGTCTGGGCAGGACAAGAATGCAGCCGGGACGGGTCACTACCGTACCCACGCAGTTGGGCGGCGAAGGAGTATACAAACCAGGCGTTTGGACCGTCCAATACTCCCACGAAAGCAGGGAGCTTATCGTTGAAATCGTAATAGACCAATTTCGCGTGGAACTCGGCGACAACATGTTACACGGCAGGAGTCGGGATTTTTTCATCGGCTCGGTCTCGAAGGACGGTCAGTTGTGGTGGGCCGAACGGCTCAGCTTTCCTGAATATGTCGTGAATACCCGGAAGTATCATAACTTCAAGCTCCCCTTCGATCCGGAAGACAATCCCCGCGAAGGTTTACTTTTCCAAAAGGTTGCGGAATCGGAGTGAACTATTTTTACGGATTTGATTTCCTCAGCTCGACGAACTCAAGGAGCTTTTTCAACTGCCCCGCCGCCTCTTTGTTACCGGTTTGTGACATAAAGGCAATCGCAATCGAAAAAAAGCTTCTGGACATGGCCGTATATGTCTATCCTTATTTCGTGTCGGGTAAAAGTGTAACAAACCAGGAAATAGCCAACAATACAATTTTCGGCATAGAAAATGCGTTTATATCTCATTATCCGCCAGAGCAAACGATCCGGGGCATTGACGGCACAGGCTGTTTCGAGTATTGTACGGACCAGGTCGAAATCAAGACAGAACCGTAAATAACAACCGATATGGAGAAACTGAAAATGAAAAGACGAGATTTTTTGACGGCGGCAGGTTTTGCATCGATAGCTGGAGCGAGTTTATTGACGGCTGCTGCCGATAGCGGTGACGATAAACAGGAATACTTCGAGTTCAGACAATACCATCTTAACGTAGGCTCGAAGAAAAGGCTGGTCGGCGATTTTTTGCGTAAGGTTGGAATACCGGCGATGAACCGCATAGGAATCGGGCCGATAGGTGTCTTTAATACGATTTATGGGCCCAATAGCCCGACACTTTACGTGCTTATGGTGCATAAGTCTCTGGAGACGGTAGTAAATTCGGCTTCAATGTTAATGGCCGATGATGAGTACCGAAAGGCCGGCGGCGATTTTGTAAATACTCCTTTGTCCGATCCGGCATACGTCCGGATGGAAAGCTCGCTGATGCTGGCTTTTAAGGGCTTGCCGCAACTTCAAGTGCCGGAAAAGAAGTCCCGCATTTTCGAGCTTCGCACTTACGAGAGTCACAGCATCAAAGCAGCGAAGAAGAAAATTGAGATGTTCAACGAGGGCGGCGAGATTAAGGTTTTTCTTAAGACGGGTTTGCAGCCGGTCTTCTTCGGCGAAACAATCATAGGACCTAAAATGCCGAACCTGACTTATATGCTGGTCTTTGACGACCTTGTGGACCGGGATGTGAAATGGAAGGTGTTCGGCAGCGATCCGGAGTGGAAAAAGCTGAGGGCTAATCCCGAGTATAAGGATACCGTATCCAATATAACCGATGTAATTCTTCGCCCGACGCCGTATTCGCAAATATAGCAGGCGACGGAACAAGGAAAAGGGGAACGCATATTTTATTTATCCGGCTTGGAGCCGAAGATATTTAGCGTTTGTTCGAGAAGGGGCAGGGTTTTGGTTGTTACCTTCGGGTCGTGGAAATTGCCGGTGACATCCATTCTGACAACCGCCTGGCCGAGTCCCTCGGTTAACGACTGTAGGATCGAAGGATCGTCGGTGACAAGGCGTTTGCCTCGTGCGGTAAGAGCCAGGTTGACATTCTGGCTTTTCAGGTCCATCGATCCTGAGCCTGAAAAGGCGAGGCTTCGGCCGGACAAATCGAGCTTCTCTACAAAAAGTCCATCCTGCTTAATATAAGAATCGACATACATCCGGTCGAAAGCGTAGTCTTCCGGTCCCGATAATTGCAGTACCTGCAGGATTTTTGCCAGCGGCGAAAGCTTGCCAACCTGCATGTCCCTTATCGAGAGTCTGCATGTGCCGATACGTGAAGACGTGTTGCCGAGCCTGCCATTGAGGCTTAACGAGCCGTTCATTTTCCCGCTCGTACGGTCCTCTTCAGGAACGTTACCTGATTTTGTGTCCGAGAGAAATTGTTCTAACTTGACGTTATCAAAACCGGTTTCCAGTATGTATTCTCCTGCTTGATCGACGGACTGTTTGAGTTCGAATTTACCTTTTAGTTTTCCGCCGTAGCAATCGGCAATTAAATCTTTAGTTGACCAGTTCCGCGAATTAGGGTCATACAGGATGTCCGCTTTAAGGTTGGTGAATGATTTGCCTTTAACTTTAATAGTGCCGCCGTCGAAGGCGCCCTGGAAACTGCTTAAACCTTCTCCGATTTGGTAAATGCCTTTCGTTTTCAAGGCCGCGTTCAATTCGGTTTTGGTACCATCGATTTCGAGACTGCAATCGTTAAAAATGATATCGCCGGCAAAATCGATTGATTTCCAGCCGTCATCTACGCGTGAAAGGCCGATCTTCTCAAGATCCAAATCGAAACGTCCTGCAGGTAAGAGCCTGTTGTACAGGGAGTGAGCACGTTCGGGCAGGATGAGGTTGAGGCGATCGTCGAAGAAAATGTCTTTGGCAGTCAGATATAAATGGATGCCGCTGAAGCTATTGTCGGCCAGGGTTACCTCTCCGTTTAGTATTACGGTCGCGTCATCTTCTGTTGCCGGGACATTATCTACTATAGTTGCGGCGATGTCATTGAGCTTGACGCTATTATCATTTATTGTCAAGGTACCTGTGATATCTTTCAGCGGATAGGGAAACCTCGGGATAGTGACGCTGTCTCCCAGGCACTCTACAGCTATGCTGTAATCAGGAGATTCGGCAAGACCTTCTTTGTTTATATCGGCGATGAGATTAACGCTTCCTTCCGGTTTTAATTCCGAGACGATTTTCCCCAGCGAATCGGGCAGCAGATTAAACAGGTCATCGTTTAACAGTGTCTGTTTCAGCTTAATCACCAGTTGATAACGGGACTGCCGGTATTCCTTGTCCAGATGGATTTGACCTGTCGAGGAAACCAAATCCCCGCCGTAGTAACCTGAAAATTCTTTAACGGTTATCAAATGTGGAGTGAATTCGGCCTTTGCCGTTATATCGGAGATAGGAAAGGGAAATTGATCCGACTTCAAAGAAGCATTCCTGAAGGATAAATCGGCAGTATAACTCGCAGGTCCGGAATCCTGTGTCGATATCTTTATCAGGCCGTCAGCAAAACCTAAGGGGCAATATTTTCTGTATAAATTCTTCTGATTCTCCGTTAATGCAGACTCCAGATTTATATCCAGCGGAATGTTTTCTGCCTGAATTTTGAAATCATATATCGGCGGCTTATCGTCACCGCGAGTTTCTATCTCGCCGTCCAGAGTGATCTTACTCTCGCTTACTCGTGAAACGACATCCGAAAAGATTACTTTGTTTCTATTGAAAAAAAGGTTGCCGGTAATATTTTTTAATTGATAAGGAAAACGCCTGTATAGGGCATCGGCGTTGTTCAGTCCGACCGCCAGTTCTACCTCTTTGTCCATTTTTGGCTGTCGCTTTAGCAGGAGATTTACCGCCGCATACCCGGCAGGAGAGAAAGCAGACCAGAATTTTTTCTGTTTTGTGCCCAGCGCATCGTATAAATCACTGTCGAAAGGCATCTCGTCGCTCGTAATCCGGATATGGTAATTAATGTCCGGTCCGAAGTCCTCGCACGAGCCGTTAAAGAAATATTCGACATCACCGTGCTTACCGCTCAGGTTATTAAGTGTCACGCTGTTTGTAGTAAAATCGATCCGACCGGCCAGATGCTCTATCGGGTACTGAAACTTATAGTAGGAAAATGCGACATCCTTACAATAAAGATGACCTGCCATCGTACTTTCGCTCAGGCTGCTCAAATTCCCCGACACCTTAAGTTCGACATCCACCAGGCCTTGAGGCTGGTATCCGTCCAGAAATCCCTGCAGAGCGGTAAACAGGCCGGACTTGCCCAGAAAAACCGGCCCGACCGATGCGAGGCTATGCAGTGACTCATTGCGTCTTGACTGCAAATCGGGTATTTTAAGCGTCAGTGAGAAATCATTGTTCGGGTCATATTTCAGCTCGGCGGCCAGCACATCTATTATCCACGCCATCTCAAGCTCGGGTACATCCACGGATGAAATTCCGCCGTTAATCGTCACGATACCCGGTTTCCACAATCCCTCCAAACGGCTCTTGGCGAAACCGGAAGACATTGTAGCGGTCGTTATCTCAAATCTGTAGCCATCTTCCGATTTTTGATCGAGACCGAAGCTTGCGTCGATAGGAGCTGAAACAGCGACCTGCGCCCGCCCGTTCGAAATCTTACTATATTGCAGCGTTCCATCTCTTAGTCTAATGCGAGGCATTTTGCCGGGTTTTCTCTTGTGCTGTTTGATTCTGATGCCGGATAAATTTGAGAAGCCCGTGTCCAAATCGTACCGGGCGTCGAAGACAAAATCGTCGACATTTATGACCTTTAGTCTTGGCCGTAGTACAAACAAGCTGCCTATACTGAATTGCCCATATACCGTTTTGGCTTTGAATATAGTGTTGCGGTCGTTTTGTCCTTTTGGACTGATTACAAACTGTTCGATTAATACCGAGCCGTCAGTGTGGAAATCGACCGATCCTGTTCTTATCTTGGTATTGGTCATTTCTGCAATTTGTCGTATGGCGACGTAGCACAGAACCCGGCCCGCCTCGATATAGAAAATCCACGAAAGAGGGGCTAAAATCAATACTGCGATGAGCAAGCTAATTATAGTCTTAAGTGCTCTTTTTTGAGTTTTAAGCAGGGCCATAATCCATCATCATTTATCAATAACCGGTTCCCTTGATGGCCTTATCTGCAATATCCCGCCGGCAATAAGCACCGTCGAATTCTATTTTATCTACGGCTTTATATGCCCGTGTCTTTGCATCTGCAATTGTCCGGCCCAGAGCGGTGACACCCAGCACTCTACCGCCGCTGGTAACAAGATCTCCGTTTAGTTTTTTCGTGCCTGCGTGGAATACCATCACATCTTTGAACTGTCGGACCTCTTGAAGGCCGGTTATCTTTTTGCCCTTTTGATAATCGCCCGGGTAACCTCCCGAGGCCATGACTACACAAACCGCGGGTTTGGTATCCCATTCGAGCTTAATCTGGTCCAGCGTGCCGTCACATACGGCTAATATAACTTCCAGCAAATCGCTTTTCAGCCGCATAAGAATCGGCTGCGTTTCGGGATCGCCGAAGCGGACGTTAAATTCCAGTACTCTCGGCCCGCCGGCGGTAATCATCAGACCCGCGTAAAGAACACCTTTATACGGCGCTCCGCTGCGATTCATGCCGTCGACCACCGGTACAAGAATTTCTCGAGTGATATGATCCATTAAATCATCGGTAACCACTGGAGCCGGGCTGTAGGCTCCCATTCCGCCGGTGTTGGGCCCGGTGTCACCGTCGCCGATGGGCTTGTGGTCCTGCGAAGATTCCATAATATAAATATTTCGCCCGTCCACAAAGGCCAGTATCGAGGCCTCCTCGCCAAGCAACTTATCTTCGACGATAATTCTGTCACCGGCCGAGCCGAATATTTTGTCGCACATGATTCTCTCGGCCGCCAATATCCCGTCGGCAGGTTCATCGCAGACATAAACTCCTTTGCCCATTGCCAGACCTGCGGCTTTTACTACGACCGGTTCGTCCCGGCTTGCGATATACGCTTTGGCATCGCTGAACCTGTCGAAAGTTCTGCCCTCGGCGGTGGAGACGCTGCTGGAGCGCATGAGCTGCTTGGCGAAAGCCTTGTCGGCCTCAAGCTGCGCGGCCTTGGCGCTCGGGCCGAATGCCTTTATACCGAAGGCTTCGAACGCATCGACCAGGCCCGCTGCGAGCGGGTCTTCCGGGCCGACAATGACAAGCCCCACTTTGTTTTGTCGCGCAAAATTTAGAAGTTCGTCGGTATCATTAACACCAACAGGAATATTTTGGCCGCATTGTGCCGTGCCGGGATTGCCCGGGGCGGTGTAGAGTTTGGCTAAATCCTTCGACTGAGCCAGTTTCCAGGCGATTGCATGCTCGCGTCCGCCGCTACCAATTAACAATACATTCATCTGTTACCTCGAATTACGATTCAATTCTCTGCAATTCCCATACAAGCAGGAACTCATTCGCTGTGAAACAGTCTACCAGAGCGAGCAGTTTTACTCAAGCTTTTTTAGCGGTCTTGCAGGAAAGCTCCAAAAAGCATAGAATTGATTTTTGTCTTTCATCACAGCGGCAAGTGTTTATAATTGCCAACGTTCTTATTCTATGATAAAGAGGCGAATACATAAAGGCATTTGAGATGAGTAAGAAATTGGTCAAGATTTTAACAATTGGTGTCCTGCTTGCCATTATGGTTTTTGCAGGCTGTGTTGAGCCGGTGAGCTTTCCGGAGATAGTTGGCGAAGTGCCATCGTTTGTGCTTCCGTCGAGATATCGCATTGTCGGCACATCGGTTCAGAGTCGGCCGATAATGTGCCTCGAACTCGGCCAGGGCTCTGATGTAACTTACATTATGGCGACCATCCACGGCAACGAACCTGCCGGAACGCCGCTTGTTCGACGTCTGGCCCGGCATCTTCGGCAAAATCGGGAGTTGCTAACCGGGCGAAAGGTCGTGCTCATGGCAGTGGCTAATCCTGACGGCCTGGTAAATGGCACCCGATACAATGCAAAGGGCATCGACCTTAACCGCAATTTCGAGGCGAAAAATCGAGTCAACAGCAAGCAGACCGGTCTAACCGCCCTTTCCGAGCCGGAGGCCCGAGTAATTAAGCGGCTCATCATGGAGTATAAACCGGATAGGATTGTCAGCATCCATCAACCCTTGAACTGCATCGACTATGACGGTCCCGCACGAATGCTGGCCGATCGCATGGGTCAATACTGCGCCCTTCCGGTAAAGAAGCTGGGTGCCAGACCGGGCTCGCTCGGCTCATACGCAGGTCTCGAACTGGGCATTCCGATAATAACATTCGAAATGACACAAGCTGATTCAGGACTCGATTCGGCAACTCTCTGGCAGAAATATGGAAAAGCGCTTCTGGCTGCTATTATTTACCCCGACATGGTCATGTAAAAACAGCTTTTTCAATTATTTCCTGCCGGTGATAAGTTAGTTTTCAAGTGTAACTTATACAATCCGGGATTACAATATCGCGCTGATATGGGAATATTCAAGATCAACAATGAGTATAAGCCTGCCGGCGATCAGCCGCAAGCCATTGAGCGGCTCGCAAAGGGACTGCGCAAAGGCAGCAAGTTCCAAACACTAATGGGCGTAACCGGTAGCGGCAAAACATTCACGATGGCCAACGTCATCGCCCAGCAAAATGTGCCCGCCCTCGTCATTTCCCATAACAAGACATTGGCGGCCCAGCTTTACGAGGAATTCAAAGAGCTTTTCCCGGATAACGCCGTTGAATATTTTGTCAGCTACTACGATTACTATCAGCCGGAGGCATACATCCCCCAGCGAGATATATACATAGAAAAAGATGCTTCAAAAAACAGCGATCTCGACCGGCTACGCCTTTCGACGACGACCAGTCTTTCAACGAGAGATGATTGTATTATTGTCGCATCTGTCTCCTGCATTTTCGGGCTCGGCTCGCCGGAGGATTACAAAGCCAGCGTCGTGGCGGTTCGCATCGGCGAACATTACAATAGAAACGAGCTTCTCGGCAGATTAGCCGATATCCAATATACCCGAAACGACATCGACTTTCAGAGGGGGACATTCAGGGTACGCGGCGACGTGGTCGAACTGCATCCTTCTTACGAATCCTTCGCGATTCGCTTCGAATTCTTTGGCGACGAAATAGAGCAGATAAGTTATATCAATCCGATATCCGCGGAAATTCTCGCCGTTGAAGAGCAGGTTTTTATATATCCGGCTCAGCATTATGTTATGCCCGGCGAAAGAATCGGTTCCGCCATTGAAAGCATTCAAGCCGAGCTCAAGCAGCACCTAACAACACTCCGAGGCGAGGGCAAGCTGATGGAAGCCCAGCGGCTACAGGCCCGGACTATGTACGATATCGAAATGATGCAGGAGATTGGCTATTGCAGCGGGATCGAGAATTACGCCAGGCACCTGTCCGGTCTTAAGCCCGGAGCAAAACCCTATACGCTGATTGATTATTTCCCCGAGGATTTTCTTTTGTTTATCGACGAATCTCACGCCACGATTCCGCAGGTCAAGGCAATGTGGGCCGGGGATAGACACAGAAAAGAGACCCTGATTGAACACGGTTTCAGACTGCCCAGCGCGCTGGATAACAGACCCCTGCGTTTCGAGGAATTCGAGCAAAGCTGGGCCAGGGTCGTCTTCGTCTCCGCCACACCCGCTCCGTTCGAGCTGGAGAAAAGCAATTATGAAATTGTCGAGCAAGTCATCAGGCCCACCGGACTTCTGGATCCGGAGATATTCGTCTATCCGGCGGGTAATCAAATTCCACACCTCCTCGGTGAAATCGAAAAACGAGTCGTAGCCAAAGAGCGAGTGCTCGTTACAACCCTCACTAAGAGGATGGCCGAGGACCTGTCGGGCTACATCGCGAAGAAAGGTTTCAAGTGTCGTCATCTGCACAGCGAAATTGATACGCTCGAAAGGATTGAGATACTGCGGGATTTGCGTCAAGGCAATTTCGATGTGCTGGTGGGTGTTAATCTACTGCGGGAGGGCCTGGATTTACCCGAAGTCTCGGCCGTCGCTATCCTCGATGCGGACAAGGAAGGATTTTTGAGAAGCCAGACTTCGTTGATTCAAACAATCGGCAGAACCGCACGAAACATCAACGCCTCCGTATTTTTATACGCTGATAAGGTTACGCCCTCGATGCAGAAAGCTATTGACGAAACAAACAGACGCCGTAAAATTCAATTGAAATATAACAAAGAACATGATATTACGCCCGAAACTATAAGGAAGGAAATCCGCGCGAGCCTCGCCGAACAGATAAAAGCAAGGCAGACGGCGCGCCAGGCGGTACGCTTTGGGACCGGCGAGTATGAAAGGGTTGAATTAGCTTCTCAAATCGAGAAGGAAATGCTTGAGGCGGCTCAGAATCTGGATTTTGAGAGGGCGGCTTTGCTGCGGGACCAATTGCGGGAGTTGAAAGAGCTGCCCGAACTGGTTCTGGTAGAATCAAAGAAAAAGAAAAGCGGCTTTTTAGCCATGAAAAAGCAGAAAAGATACAATAAAAAACCTACTTCGTCTGAAAATTCGAAGTAAAAGGAAAAGAGAATAATGAAAAAATTTAGTCTGGCAAAAGTACGACCTCTTATCCAAATGGCAATTAAAGAAGATCTTGGACGAGGTGATAAGACGAGTGAGCTTCTATTCAAAGAAGACACAATAGCCAAGGCAACCATTATCTCACGTGAAGAAATCGTCGTTTGCGGAATGATTATTGCAAAGGAGATTCTCAGATACTATGACAAGAAACTCGATCTGAATGTACGAATCGGCGACAGCGAATCTGCTCACGTTGGAAGCAAGCTCGGCATAATCGAAGGGCCTTTGCGTTCTATGCTCAGCGCCGAGCGGGTTATGCTCAATTTTCTCCAGCGGCTTAGCGGAATTGCTACGACAACGATGAAATATGTCAGGGCGATTCAGGGCACGAAAGCACGAATTTACGATACTCGCAAGACAATGCCCGGCTGGCGGCTTCTCGAAAAGTACGCGGTCCGCTGCGGCGGCGGATACAATCACCGGCTCGGACTATATGATGGCATTCTGATTAAAGATAACCATCTGGCTCAATTAGGCAGGGACTTCCAGCGCAAATTGCGAACAATAATTTCTGAGGCAAAAGAGGTCAAAGGCGTCAAATTTGTTGCCGTGGAGGTTGACCACGTTGATGACCAGCTTAACTATGTCCTGGAAATACCCGGTATCGACATTGTCCTACTCGACAATATGGGCCAGTGGCAGCTAAAACACGCCGTGGAGATGAGAGACCAAATGTGCGGCAAACATAAAAAGCCGCTGTTAGAGGCATCTGGAAACATAACCTTAAGCAACGTCTCTGCTATCGCTCAGTGCGGCATCGACAGAATCGCCATAGGAGCAATCACACATTCGGCAAAAGCAGTTGACATCGGATTAGACAGATAACCTTTGGGGAAAAATCCGATATCCTGAGCGCTAATTCCACCACAGGACTCTTATGGGGGAAATTCAAATGGCTGAAATTGAATTTCCGTAACTGTAATTGTGAAAATAGCGGCGGTTGGATTCGAACCAACGACCCTGGGCTTATGAATCCCATGCTCTAACCAACTGAGCTACGCCGCCCTGACTACAACCGGTCAATCCTGCAATCATACACGGTGATACCGTGCAAAACATAATTACGAACTAAAAAATATCCAGATAAATTCCCTTTTACTTTACATACAAAAGGACAATGTTGCAAGAAAATTAGATGTGATTTATATCATTTTTGCGGTTAAAGCTCGCCCGGAAAGTCCGGGCGAGCTTTAACAGTATCCGGAATTCATAATAATAACATGCCTTCGGGCATATTAAATCAAATGCAGGACAATAAGGTCAGCGGGCCAAGCGCAGAGGCTCTCTGCAAAGACCCGCCGGCCATTCTGTGAAAAAGTGGATACGGCATGGAGTTCGCCTGCACGGAAAATCCAGGAATCTCCAAGGCCGGATATAAGACTCTGACTCAGAAATCAATTAAAAGCCTGATTCAGTGCCATCCCCCCGGATTGACAGTCTACGGAGCCGGAAAGAGCACTTCTGTCTCTGTGCTGGGCGGATAAGCGGACCAACCCTGTCGAAGCTCCTGCTTAGCTACGTTACCCAGTCTGATGTGTTCGGCTTCCATATCAGCCACGATTGGATCATTGCATCCCATAAGCGAGATGGCTAACAATATCGCCGTGACGGCTGTCAACACAATTGTTCTTATCGAAACATAACGACTTTTCATCATTCTCCCCTTATCTTAAATTACGTGATTTCTTAAGATTTCCAACGCTTCAGCTTCCAGTGACTGTCTATTCGCAATCGAGTGATTCGCACCCTCCGTCGAGGTAAAACATGTGCCGGCGCTCAGCCTTAGGCAACAAGCCTATGCAGTGGTCAGTATCGTCCGGATGCTCGTTTAGTACATACCTTTCCTCTCTCGGATAAAAGAGATTGTGCTGTACGAGACCGCACTTACCACCCCAGTCAAGCTAATTTAACATAATTATATCAGTTTTGGTAAAATAGTCAAGCAGAAAATGACTTAGAAGTGAAAAAAATAAATTATACCTCATTTATATCAAGTTAGTCTCGTGCTATGCTATCAGGTGCGTGCTAATCTAACCCCATTGGCGGTTATAGTTCGTGGACTTTTTACCTATAATAACGGGGCCTATGGCGAATTACTCGTCATAGGCCCCGAACTAATGCGATACATTATGGTCTTACGGCAAAAACCGCGTTTATTCTGCAGTAGCATCCCTCGGCCGGTACAGGCGAATATCATCGAAGTACATCTTACCCGAGCCGCCGGGCGTAGTCATATTGCCCTTGGTTCCGAGGCCGATAGCGATCCTGTCAACGTCAGTCAGGTTTATGCCCTGATCGGCAAAGGCCTGAAGCGGAATCACCCACTCGGTCCAGGTATCTACAGTTGATGCGTCTGCATTATCGTTGACCACTACGGCAGGACTACCAGCGGCGTTGGAGACCGCAACATACAACGGTTCAGGACTGTTACTCTCGATACCGATATCCTGACTGGTCCACAGCGCTTCGACATTGCCTGTCATCCGAACATTGGTGTATTGAGCTTCGCAGGTGGCGTTCGCATTGTGAGCGGTTAATGCCAAACCTATATAAACTTTCGTGCCCATTGAGATATTTTGCGGATTCCACGCCATCGCCTGCCAAGAGGAACCGTTGCTGGAATAGTACGCTTTGAAGTTGCCCACGATGTCCCGCTCTAACCTTACCCAATATGGAGCGGTAATAGCAATTTGTTCATCAGTTGCTATCGAAGAGTCGCTCGTGACGCTGATGTCGGTTTCGTTTCGTATCTGGAATCGACATCCCATCCCGGAGGTGATATACACGGCGGCAAACTTCGAGCCTGCATCCAGTGTCTCGCGAATCATAACACCGGCTTTGGCCCACTGGTCCGTATCAGCGACGCTTAGCACACGGGCCTCGATCGATCCGACGCCGGTGAGCGTCTTATAAGCGTAGTGGAACTGGTCTGCGGTGCCTGCAATATCCGCGCCCGAGGCGGTAATCGTGTAGGTGCCAACAGGCCCTTCGGTAAAGCTGCCGACGGATGCCGGAAGCCCTCTGAACCAGATTGACAATTCCGTTACGCCTTCCTCTGTCCAGTCGCGAGGTGAGGTCAGCTTCAGCTCCGTTTCGGAATACTTGGCGTAACCCTGCTTGTTATTGTTATAGGCAAGTGGCATTGACTGACGGCCGCTATGGACGATTGTTTCCTCAGTATATGAAGCGGTCGTTTCGTCGCCGACTGCAGCTCCTGTGCCGTTACCGGCAAAGTAAGGATCAATATCGGGCACGCCGTAACCGAGCCCATCGTGCCAGCTATACCATATCTGGTTGTCCTCGGCGTCGTATTGCTCGAAGTTATCTATAAGCAAAAAGTCACCTGTTGTAAAGCTCCAGATGTTGCCTACCCATGGACTATCGGGATTGACGTCATTAACTTCATCAATTCGCCAGTAGTATTTGGTATGCCAGGCGAGCTTACCCGGATCGTAGCTCTCATCTCCGAGTGCCTTGGTGCCTTTGTACTCGGGTGAAGTGTTAGTAGCATTCATCACGGCGTCTTCGTCCGTGCCGAAATAAACCTCGTGCGAAGCGGCGTAATCTCCCGAGTTCCAGCCAAGAATCGGTGTCATTTTCGTCCCATCTGCCCTGTTGGCCGGTCTTGGACTGCTGGCACGAATAGGCGGCGATAATGCGGCCTGTGGAACGATTTGTTCCGGCGTCGATGGACTCGACCAGAGCAATTCCGCTACTGCGCCGTTGCCGCTTTCATAGTACTCCATTTGAAGGCTGTAAACATTGCCGGCCATAAGGTCAATCCTGCCGCTGTTTTCGGTATTATCGTGGTCGGTCCAGTTGTCAACAAGCTGCCTGCCGTCTATCCAAAGGCGCACGCCGTCGGCGCTGTTCGTGTAGAAGATATAGGTTTCTGTAAATGCCGCCTCGATTTCACCGGTCCATCTGACTGAAAATGGCCCCGCACCTATCGCCTCGTCCGGAGCCGTATCCTGGGGCCAGGTGAAATTGATCTGAGGATCGATACGGGTCAGAATGTAATTATTCAGATCCGTTCCCCTGAAGTAATCGGCCCTTACACCTCCTCCTGTGCCTGCGGTTGTGAAGCTCCATACCTCGCCCCTGTGCGTGATCGAGCCGTCAAATTCATCGACCCGCCAATAATATTCCTTCCCGGATTCGAGTGCGCTTGGGGTGTAGGTTGTTAATCCCTGCGCAGATCCTCCAGCGGCATTATTGACATCCTCGAAATTATCGCCGAAATACACAAAGTGCAATTTCGAACCGAAGCCGGTGGTCCAGCTAAGAGTCACATTCGAATCAACGAACTTGGCTCCCGTGGACGGAATGGGCTTATAGGCTTTCTTGCTGGGGACCGTAAAGCTCCAGACATCACCTTTCCACGGGCTGTCCGGGTTCTGCTCGTTGATTTCATCGACTCGCCAGAAATACGTCGTTCCCGGAACCAGACCATCCGGAAATGCAAATCCGGGGAATCCTACGACAAGGTATGTGTCGGTCTGGTTGCCTATGAAGGTATCGCCCGTACCCTCGTTGACCTGGTCGTAATTATCACCTATATATATATCGTGTGAAACTGCATAAGCTCCAGACACCCAGCTTAAATTTACCCATGTATCGGCATGTAGAACACCATTGCCGGGTTCGGGCCCCCATGCATACTGCCATGGCTCGGCTTCCATAACAGCCTGAATCTCCGCCTGCGTAAGCGGCCGATCATAGATACGGACATCATCAATAGCACCCTGTAACAACCGTTTGTCATCACCGGCCCTCTCATGGTCGAGAGTCCCCAGGGCTATGCCAAATGTATCACCTGGATTGAATATGCTGGTGTCACTGGCAGTTCCTGCTTCCTGGCCGTTAATATACAACCTGATCTGACCTTCAGCTTTAACCATTGCCGCGTGATACCATTGGTCGTCGTCGTATGTTGCGGTCGTGTAGATATTGGAGCCTCCACCAAGTCCAAGCGGATAGCGATGCAAATATCGCAGAGTGCCGTCCGTCCGAACTTCCAGTAGAATCCCGTGACCTACACCGGGTGATGAATAGGCCGATACCACATCCTGTTGGTCTCCAACGTCGATACCTGCTCTGAACCATACAGTTATAGTATAAATCGGAAGGTTAAATCCACCATCGATGAAGGCATATTCCCATGTATCCTCCGATTCTTCGGTTCCGTCTAACAGGAGAATACCTCCGTATGGACTTTCCTGCCCCCATGAGACGTCGCCGGTTATTTCTGCATTGACGCTTTTACCGCTGACATCCCTGGCGACCGAGCCTGCACCATCCTCGAACGTCCACCAGCCGACAAGGCCCGGGTCAATATTTTCGGCGATGCCCGTGCCGGCCAGGCCCAGTGCTAAAATAAGAGATAATAAATAGACAAGTTTTTTACACATGATAATCCTCCTTCAAATTAAGTTATGTTAAAGCGGCTAAAATTGCTTTACTTTAATACTTCATTTATACCAGATTATACGCTTTTTTTCCAAGAAAAATATTTGGATTGTTTGAAAAGCGACTAATTCAGCAATATAATTAAGATATGGGCAAGCTTTAGGGCTTTGAAGGCCGAAGAGTTCTTTGTTTTTAACGGGGATGAGTTAAATGTGGTATGCCATCTATATTACAAGCGTAATAATAATAGGAGTGCTGGCTTTTTTTATAGGCAGGAAGCTGGCCGGCTCGCCGGTTACCGAATCGAAGACTAACACGTTTCTTATCAAATCCATCCAGGCGATAGCGGAGTTGGCGGTTCTGGAGTATATCACAGAAGGTGTCGCCGAAATCAAGCAAAAGAAGTCCAGCCTGATTACCGTCCGCTGGAAAAGAGGACTGCTGCGTTATACGGCCAAATTGAAGCTCGGTTTTGACCTTGACCAACTGGATTATACTGTCGATGATTCGCAGCGTATTATTCGAATAGTACTGCCGAGCCCGAGAATCCTGAGCTGCGAAATTTACAATCGGAAGTTTTATAAACTGCCTCTGGAGAAGGCGGAAAATGTCCCCTGGAAGTACGACATCATAGAAGATTTCAGCTCGGATGAGGTGCTTGCTCTCGACGATGAAGCCCGGAATAATGCACTGAAAAATGTGAATGAATTTTACGTCCTGGACCTTCTCCGGGATAAAACCAAGCTTGCTTTCAAGAAGATTTTTTCGCTTTCCTACCCGGAATACTCCACGGACATATCCATTATGGACGAACCTGCCTCAAAGACAGCAGGTGAACTTCCCGCAGAACCGGCCTCCGAAGATAAGGATTCCAACTCCAGTAAATAACGGAACTCTGAAATCACAGTTCTGGACTGGACAATTCCATGCACCTTGATTTAACGCTTTCTTTTACGCCGGATTTGCTTATAATGCCTCTATGCTTGAAAAAGGACTTGTGCAGATTTATACAGGCCACGGCAAGGGCAAAACGACCGCTGCGTTCGGCTCGGCACTGCGTGCCGCCGGCCAGGGCAACAAGGTCCTTATCTACCAATTCCTGAAGCCTGCATCCCTCGATATCGGGGAACGTTTCGCGCTGCAATTGGGGGCCGTGAGAATCAGGGTTGAAACGCTCGATGTGCCGTGGGATATGTCCGGGTCTTTGGGAGACGAAAAAACCGTCTCTATAGTACAGGCCGCAATCAGCGACGCCCTTAAAAGAATCACGCAGACGGCGGAGAAAAGATTTTACGATGTCCTGATACTTGATGAGATAGTATTTTGCCTTTCGGAAGGCCTGGCCAAATTCGAAGATGTCAAAAATCTTATAGAAAAGAGAGATTCGGCGGTGGAAATAATTTTGACAGGACGAGGTGCAACCGCGGAACTGATTGAATTGGCGGATTTGGTAACGGAAATGAAAAATATCAAGCATCCCTTTGATAAAGGCCGGCAGGCAAGACGGGGAATTGAATATTAAATAAGATTAACTCATAAAATAGAATGCATAAGGAACCTTCGCTATGGGTCAAAAAGTTGCTGCGATTATTTGTGCCGCCGGGGCGAGCAGCCGGTTCGGGGGGAAAAGAAAGAAGGCATTTGTTGATGTTTCCGGCAGGGCGGTTTTCTTGCGAAGTGTAGAGCTTTTCTCCAATCGCGACGATGTGAAACAGGTTCTGTTGGGCATCTCGCCCGAAGATGAAGAGCTTGTGAGCGTCAAATGGGGCCCTAACCTGAAATTCTTCGACGTCAAAACCTTCATAGGCGGTTCCGAGCGTTTCGATACCGTCAACAAAGGGATCGAGCTTGTCAAGGACGACATCGATCTTATCGCCGTTCACGATGCCTGCCGGTGCTGTGTGACGGAAAAAATCATAGATTCGACAATCGCCGCCGCCGAAAGCGGTGCAGCGATACCTGCCTGTCCGGTTACGGCAACGATTAAACAGGCGAAAGATAATATTATTACGCAAACCGTCGATAGAACCAATCTCTACGAAGCTCAGACGCCGCAGATTTTCTCCGCTTCCCTGCTTAAAAAGGCATACGAAAACCTAAAAGACCTCGACAAGAGCAAAATCAGCGATGATTCGCAGTTAGTCGAAGCATTGGGCCACAAAGTAACAATCGTGGAAACAGATTCATCAAATATCAAAATCACGCACCAAAGCGATATTGCAGTCGCCGAAGCCATCCTGAAATTCCGACCGAAACTCTCACCGAAAGGTCCCATTGGCCCCTATATCGAAGCTCAGTGGTAATTTCCATAAGAGCTGGATGTAGCAGATAATTGCGGATAAAAAAAGAAAACATCGAGCAACAATCTGCTACTCGATGTTTTCCGGAGGGGAGAAAAAATCGTTTTATTAATTTCCCTTTTTATCGGCGCCCTGACAATTACACTTAACCTAAAAATCAATAGAATAGATTTTTGCAGAATAATTTTAATTATGCCTGTCCTTGTCTGTCTTTACGTTAACAGCAGGTAAAAAGTTCGGCATTTTTTGCATTGTGCTGCTATCGCACCCCAGCCCGTTATCCAGTCCCGAAAATCCAAACAAGGCGGAGCAGAAGCATTATTGGCAGGTAAACAGCTATATAGAGCAAAAGCTATCCGACGTCCCGGTCCTACCATCCGACGCTCTTAAACCAAACATAAAATGTAAGGCTGCCTGGTGTTTTATGGGCCTTGTATATTACTGCTTGCCAATGAGTATCCGGCAAGTGTAAACTTAAAACAGGCCGGAGTTTTAGCCGTATAATTGTCCGGATTTGGTCGTTTTTAGCGGGAAAGATGCTTTTCTATGGAATCCGACCGGAAATTGATTGAGCTGGCGAACGAAGGCGATCCGGATGCCTTCGGGAGGCTTTACTATCGATACAGGGACTGGGTTTACCGGCTGGCCTGGAGATTTACTTCTAACAACGAAGATGCGCTGGATGTCGTTCAGGAGGTTTTCAGCTATCTGCTCGGCAAATTTCCCGGTTTCGAGCTTACCGCTTCTATGACGACTTTTCTCTACCCTGTAGTCAGGCATGTTTCCTTCAGAATCCGCAGCAAGAGCAGCCGATTTACATCCGAGGACGAAATCCTTGACGATCAGGCCGCCCCCAAATCTGAGGAAAATGAACATTACCGGTCGGAACTTACCGCCGTACTGGCGGGATTGTCTGGCGGGCAGCGAGAAGTCCTGTTAATGCGGTTCGTGGACGATATGAGCCTGCAGGAAATAGCCGCCGCTCTTGATATTCCGGTTGGAACAGTTAAGTCAAGGCTTCACAATGCCTTACAATTGCTCCGCAGCGACCGGCGGACACGAGACTATTTCCTCGAATGAGCAGCAAAGCCAATCCTCTAAAATGGGTGTTTATAAAGAGATGGAAGGGGATATTTTCGCCGTTTTCTCGTTGACACGAACATCAACCATTTGCTAAAATAGCTTTTACCATCTGCGGAATTAGCTTCTTGCCGACACAATTCAGTTGGTTTGTCGTAAATTTGAAAAACAAGGCTTTGTACTGTTGCCCAAAAGGTCAGCAGAGGAGGTTCAAACCATGACGAAGGCCGGAAATTCACAAATTACCCGAACAATCACTTTATTAATCACAATCTTCTCTTTAAGCTTACCTGCATACGCAAAATACTCCGGCGGCAAAGGAGATCCAAACGATCCATACCAGATCGCCACAGCAGAAGACCTGATGCTGCTTGGCGAAACCCCCGAAGATTACGACAAACACTTCATCCTTGCAGCCGACATTGACTTGGATCCGAATCTGCCGGGCCGGAAGGTCTTTGATAGGGCTGTTATTGCACCGGATACGGATAACTCACGAGGTGATTTTCAAGGTGCAGTATTTGGTGGCATTTTCGATGGCAATGACCACATAATCAGCAACTTAACTATCGAGACTGCAGGTGTGGCTAAAGACTATCTTGCCCTGTTCGGTGAGATTAGAGGGGAAAACGCGGAGGTCAAAAACATCAGTGTGGTGAATCACAAAATTATTAGCGGGGATGGCTACCCTGAGTTTTCCGGCGGGTTAGTTGGCCGGAATTTCAATGGCTCCATCAGCAACTGCAGTGCAATAGGCTCAATTACCGGTGGATACAGTGCTGAGAATTTCGGTGGTCTGTGCGGACACAATGACTTTGGCACCATCAGGGATTGCTATGCGGCCGGAACAGTTACTGGGAGTGGTTGCGATTATCTTGGTGGGCTGTGTGGAGAAAGTTTTGGCGATATTATCAATTGCTACGCGACGACCACAGTTGTCGGAAAGGGGGAGTCTTGGAACCTTGGTGGACTGTGTGGTGGTAATACTGGCACAATTAGCAACTGCTATGCGAAAGGTTCCGTTATCAGCAGGAATGGCGATTCGGTCTATCTTGGCGGCTTATGTGGAGAAAACAGTGGATTAATCAGCGACTGCTATGCTACCGGTGTTATTGATGTCGGTAATGGTTCCGGCTATGTCGGTGGCCTATGCGGAGAAAACAATATAAATGGCTACATCAGCAACTGCTTCTGGGACGTCGAGACCTCTGGACAGAATATAAGTGCCGGCGGCACAGGTAAAACCACAGCCGAAATGCAATCAGCGAGCACATTTCTCGAAGCCGGTTGGGATTTTGTGGGCGAAGTCGTGAATGGTCCGAACGACGTTTGGAAGATGTGGGATGGGTACGCCTACCCTCGCCTAATATGGGAGCCTGGGCCGAACACGCCGCTGGTGTTTGTCGATATCAATGATCCGGGCTTTTACGGGCAGATGAGCAAATACGAAGTTACCAACGCCCAGTATTGCGATTTCCTGAACGCAGCCCTGGCCTCCGGCGACATCTCGATAAACGGCAATGATATCTATGGCGCCGGCGGTTCGAATAGCGGGGAAGATTATATCGACCAGCGGTATTATCGCTGCGATGGTTCGGGCTATACCGGCTATGGAGCAACCAACGGCGGAGCGGCCCGTATCCATTACAGCGCAGGCGCATTCAGCGTTGATGACGGCTTTGGCAACCATCCCGTGACCTATGTGAGCTGGTATGGGGCTATGGCCTTTTGTAACTACTATGGCTATTACCTTCCTGCGGAAGAGCAATGGCAGGCGGTCGCCGACTATGACGGCACGTATATCTACGGCTGCGGCCAAACCATAGATCCGGGTATTGCCAACTATAGGATTTCAGAGCATCCGGACGGCACTACCCCGGTGGGCAGTTTCGGGATTTACGGCTACGGAATGAGTGATATGGCAGGCAATGTATGGGAGTGGACAAGCAGCAGCCTGGACGACAGTCGCATATTCCGCGGCGGCAGTATGGGCAGCGTCGAATACGACTGTGATGTCTCGATCAGGGGCGACGGCATCCCGTACGCCAACTACTGGGATATAGGTTTTCGGGTCTGCCGCTGAGGGCTTCGATATTCGAGATACCCATCATAATCGAGTAGTAAGTAATGGAAATTTTGCAGGATTTAACTAAACGTATAATATTTTATGTTGTATAATATATAGTTAATATGATAATAGAATACAGAATTCAGAACACAGGAGACAGAATGGGGGAAACGGGAACAATGGCATTGATTATTGTTTTATAGTTTTGTGGTTCTTAGCGTTCTTCGTGGTTCATAACCAAGTTGAAGAAACAAACCCAATGTTAATATGGGCAAGATGGCATTACTGTTTTAATAGCAGGAAGTTATGAATTTTTTGATGATATTGGAGGGATTTGGCCATCGAAAACAAAGCCAATTTATGTTTTACCGCCGAGAACTCTGATTCTGGAGAGCTTTTCATTAATAATTACGTTGTCTTTACTTCTCGGCGGTCTCCGCGAATTCTTCGGTTAATCCGTAAGAACAAAGCCAATTTGCGGCAGAATAAAATCCCGTAAAGCCTTTTATGAAAAGGTAATACGAAAATAATCGGTCTTGCAGGCGAAAGAAAACAAAGCCAAACAAAGCCAATTTCACGCTCCGGCATTGATCAAAGGGGCGGGAATAAAGAAAAATCGCCGGCATCACCTCCTGCTCCTGAAGGATTAAAGCAGAAAACTTTGATTTTGAACGGCATTCAGAGTGGACGCGGCGCCGGTTATCTGATAGAATCCCCACGTATTTTTTGTAAGGTTTCCACAATAAGAAACCTTTTTTATTTAAGTTCGAGTCATGAAAAGCATTAAGGAATTTTTATGCGTTTGATTTTAATCGATAGCTTATGTGACAATAGAAACAACTTTTATCCTCTGGCTCTGAGCCGTCCGCTCTGGGAGCTTCGATGCGGCACCAGTTCACTACGAGAAAAGCTGGCTGCAAAGATCCGGCCGGATAATACCGCATATTTCGTTCCTGATTACATGGCGGAAGTATATAGGGCACGGGTAGAAGAACCCGTCAATGACATGAACGCTTTAGCCGGCGATGATTTGATCCTTGTCAATCCGCTGGTCAGGGCTGAGGATTTCAAGGTTCCGGCCAAAGGCGCCAGTGAGATCGGTCTGGATGAACAGGGGCGGGTCATTTACGCCCGGATAAGCAAAGACGATGTCAAACGATTGGCCTCGGACGATATCGACACATTTATTGCCGCGGCTAAGGCGAAATTGCAGAATGTTTCCTGCAAGATTCCTGTTTGGAAATATATTTGGGACCTTATATTGGCTAATGGCGAGCAGATAACGACTGAGTTTGCCGCAGCGGGCCGGAGCGGGATTGAAGGAACGCTGGAACAGCCCGTCGCTGTCCGGGGCAGCAAGAAGGATATCTATGTGGCGCCCGGGGTGAAAGTGCATCCGATGGTTACAATCGATGCCGAGCACGGCCCGGTTTATATCGACCGGGGAGCGGAGATACTGCCGTTTACCAGAATTGAAGGCCCTTGCTACATCGGTAAAGACTCGATTTTGTTAGGTGCCAACTGTCGTGAGGGTAATTCGATTGGGCCGTGCTGCCGAATCGGCGGTGAGCTTGAAGAATCGATTATTCATGGTTATTCCAATAAGTACCATGATGGATTTATCGGCCATAGCTATGTCGGCCAGTGGGTGAACCTGGGAGCACTGACGACAAACAGCGACCTGAAGAACGACTACTCGAACGTCTCGGTCATGCTGGATGGGCAGCGACCCATCGATACCGGCTCGACCAAAGTCGGTTCGCTCATTGGCGACCACACGAAAACGTCCATTGGCACCTTATTAAATACAGGTTCGTATTTAGGGGCAATGGCAATTATAATGGCGACGGGTAAACCACTGCCGAAGTTTATCCCGTCATTCGCCTGGTTCATCGAGGGTATCGTGACCAAGGGATTCGGCAAGAGTAGATTGTACGAGACGTCGAAGACCGCCATGAGCCGGCGGGGTTGTGAGTGGTCCCCGGCCGAAGAAGCTATGTGGAATGCGATTTTTGAGCTGACAGCCACAGGCCGGAAAAAAGCCGTTAAAAAGGGCCGCAAAGCGCTGTTATTGAAGACTAAATAATGAACAGGAGAATAATATATGGCGACAGTAGAAGAACGTGTCAAGGCGATTACTGCTAATGTTTTAAAACTGAATATTGATGAAATCAAGATGGAAAACAATTTTACCGCCGATTTGGGCGCCGAGAGCGTGCAGTCGATCGAGTTGGTTGCGATGTTCGAAGAGGAATTCGGCATCGAGATGGATGAGGATGCCGCACTTTCCGTTCAAACCGTCGGCGAGGCGGTAGATTTCATCGCAAAAGTGTGCAAAGAGCAGGGTGTCGACGTAGATTAAAGTAGCAGGTTATAAAACAAAATAAGAAAGGACTTTCAATGGGTAAAGTCAAAAAGAAACATCGTCTGGTCGATGCGAAGAGACCGAATTTATTGAATGATATATTTCCTTATAGTATGCCCCCGCGGATTAGTCTGGAAGGCTCGGCGATCGAGCACATCGACGGCGAACCGGTGGAATTCGATTTTGGGGCCGTCAAGGACAGACCAATATACATCAGCGACACGACTTTTCGTGACGGGCAGCAGGCCAGGCCACCTTATACAATTGAGCAGATGGTTCATATCTATGATTTGCTTTCGAAGCTGAGTGGGCCGAACGGCGTAATCCGGCAGACGGAGTTCTTCCTGTATACGAAGAACGACCGCGAAACGCTGGAACGCTGCCAGGCGCTGGGGCATACGTATCCCGAGTGCACAGGCTGGATTCGTGCCGTCAAGGGCGATTTTCGCCTCGTGAAAGAGGCCGGCCTCAAAGAGACTGGAATGCTGACGAGCTGTTCGGATTACCACATCTTTCATAAGCTGAAATTCCGCAGCCGTAAAGAGTGCATCGACAGTTATTGCGAGGTAGTCGACGCGGCTTTCGAGGCTGGTGTACGCCCGCGCTGTCATCTGGAGGATTTGACACGTGCCGATATCGAGGGATTCGTACTGCCTTTCATAGACAGACTGATGGAGATGAGCCGGCAGGTGCCGGAAGAGCAGTCCGTCAAAATCCGGCTGTGTGATACGATGGGCTTCGGCATCAGCTATCCGGGCGCCGAATTGCCGCGGAGCATCCCCAAGCTGATTTACAAGCTCAATCGCGAGTGCGGCGTGCCGAGCGACAGGTTGGAATGGCACGGACACAACGACTTCCACAAAGTACATACCAATGCGGCGACGGCTTGGCTTTACGGCTGTGATTTTATCAATACGACGCTATTCGGCTTCGGCGAGCGGACAGGCAATCCCCCGCTGGAAGGAGCTATTTTCGAGTATATCGCTCTTAAAGGCGACCTGTGCGGGATCGATACGATGGCGATTACGGAGCTTGCTAATTATATGGGCTCTATCGGTCTGCCTATTCCGGATAATTATCCATTCGTAGGCAGGGCGTTCAATACTACCCGGGCCGGTATTCACGCCGGAGGCCTTCGCCAGGATGAGCAGATTTATAATATTTTCGATACCGGAAAACTGTTAGGCCGGCCGCCTCGTGTAGCTATTACTGATAAGAGCGGGGCAGATGGTGTGGCACATTGGTTAAACGAGTTCTTCGGCTTGAAAGGCGAAGACAGGATCAGCAAAATCAGGGTTCACAAGCTGGCACGCTGGGTAATCGACCAGTACGATGTGGATGGCCGTCTGACCGCCATCAGCGACCAGGAGCTTGAGGCTAAGGCAAAAGAATTGTACCCCGACTATTGGGAAAAGTATAAAAGCGGAAAATAAATATTGCTCTTAAATGCCGCTAAAGCAAAGCTTTAGTGTTTTCATGCTTGAACCTTAATACGGCATCGTGCAATCTATATGAGCAAAATAACATGCATATTGTCCAAAGCAAAGGCAGCAGTATGTGTGGCTTGTCTTGTCATTTTTATTTTAGCACAAGCGGGAGTTTGTGCCGAGACGAACTCGCTGACCTTCTTCGGATGGTCGGACCAGCATATCCAAACCGACGGAGACGGCACACACCTGATCCCGGCGATAGATGCCATGAGCAAGCTGCCCCAAATGGCCTATCCGGCAAGTGTCGGAGGCAAAGTGGCCGAGCCCGATTTTGTAATCGGATTAGGAGACATTACCGAGTGGCCGACACGTGCCGCCCGAAACACATACCAGAAATTGATTACAAAACGCCTGAAATTCCCCAGCTACGATGTGGCTGGAAATCACGACAGCGGCGGGCTTTCCCCGAGCGATACGATTCATAACTGGCTGATCGAACGTCACGGAGCCCTGAGTTATACTTTCGATAAGAAAGGCGTTCATTTCGTCGCTCTCTATTCGAAGTACGATGAAAGTCTCAACAGCCCCGCCCAGCCGATATCCGAAGATGCGCTCGAATATCTTCGCTCGAACCTCCCGAAAGTATCGAAAGGCACTCCCATCGTGGTGGCTACTCATTTATGTTTCGAATCAATTACGAATAAAGATGAGTTCGTCGATGCATTCGGAGATGCCAACGTGATACTCGTTCTGGGCGGGCACTATCACAAGGCAAGTGTAAATAAATACAAGGGCATAAACTTCGTGCAACTGCCTTCTCCGTCTCCGAATTCACCGAGCGAAATTACTGCTCTACGCATTGACGCCGAAAGACTCATCGCCGTTCCGTATGACTACGAAAAAGGTAAATGGTGCACCGATTCGAAGAGGATACTCGATACGAAGATTCAAGGCCCCCGGAAACATGATGCTACGGCTAAGAGCCGACCGCTGCTGCTGGACACTCGTTTCAGGCGAGGTTTCCTTTTGAGCTATCCGGATTCGAAAAAAGGTCACGCCGCCGAATCCGTGCTTGACCTTGGCGACTCGGACAACAAACCCATCTGGAGATTATGCCAGTGGGGCACAAAACACTCACTGGCAAAAGTGCGATGCAATCATGATAGCCACGGCGATGTTTCATACGGCAACGATGCCAAGAAAGTATTAGTCGGCGCCGAGGATTCGGACAACAGGGACCTTGTCCTCGAAATCAGAGGCGGCTCCGAATATGGAAACAGGGCGAGAAAGCAAGGAGAAAGCTGGCCGCACCTTCTTATTGAGCAGCAGGTTTGTGAAACATATCCGCTGGAGAAGCTGGCCCGGCTTGATTTTGATCTCGGGATCAAGCGGCTCTATTGTGAGAACCGCATGGCAACAGATACCTGCAATCCATCGCTTCATGCGGCTCAGTTTCAGATGTTTCTGGTGGTCAGCAATATTGATAAGAATGCGAAGGATTACGGCAATTACTTCTGGTTTGGTGTACCTTTTTTTGACAGCCGATACGAAATTCCGCCTGCGTACAAGGCAAAAGACGCCGGGAAATCGGATGCGACCGGCAAGTTCATTTACACAATCGCCGGAGAGAAAGTCACTCCAGAGCCTTTCAAGGAAAACCGATGGGCGGAAATAGATATCGATCTTCTGCCGTACATCAAGGCGGGACTTCAAGAGGCGGTTAAAAGAGGGTATCTGAAAGATTCGAATTCCGGCCACTACGCAGTGGTGGGAATGAACATGGGCTGGGAGCTGCCCGGTACCTTCGATGCTTCGATTCAAATACGGGACCTCGCATTGACAGCCGTCCTGAGATAGTGTCATCCAGCGTGAAAAGAATATCGAATCTATCGCAGTGACCCCGCAATGTAGAATAAATCACGGCTATTCTTTTTCGGATCGCAGGTCCTTGATATGCACTGGGCAATTCTCAAAGATATTCCCTTCCAGCATGACTCGCTCAGCCTCCCGGCCGATACGAATACTTATATTCTGATTTTTGCCCGCCGTATTTTCAAATCTTGTATTGTGAACGGTGATGTCCCGGACTTTTCCCTGGATATCTATGCCGAAGCCCTGCTGGTTCGAACCGTTATCACGAATAATACAGTTCTCGATTTTGTTTCTGCTGCCGCTGCGAAATTCATTTGACTCCTTGCGAAACAGTATTCCGACCTGACCGTTGCGTTCGATCGTGCATTGCCGAATAATGTTGTCCGTGTCACGGTGCCCTATGCTGATTCCATATCTGCTGTTATCCGACAACACACAATTCTCTGCAAGCCCGTCCGAAACACTCCAGCAGAAAAAAATCCCCTGGCTATTGCCACGGGACGAGCACTTTTGGAAGACGGGCCGCTGGGAGCCGCTTCCGGGATGGAATCCCAGATCTCTGTTGTTTATCGCTTTGCAGTTTAGAAATCGGATATCGTCGCAAACCTGGAAACTGAAACCGTCGCCGTTATAGTTTCTGGAAGTGACATTTTTGAAGCTCCAGCGGTTGCAATGTTGAATGAAAACCCCGCCGGCGAAGTTGCCGTTAATATGCTCGTTTTCATCGCGGTTGCCGTCGAGCACGACATCCTCAATCACAACATCGTCCACGTTTTCCGCCGTGAGGATGGGAAATACAGTCGCGGCGGTTGCATCTTTTTCCAGCCAAAAGTTCTCTTCGGTCAGCCGGTCCAAAAAGATAACGTCGCTTTCAATGGCGGTGACCGTGGCACACAGCACATCGAACTGCCATTCGCCAGGTCCCTTTTTCGATCTGAGCATGATCCCTCCTGCGGGAGTGAATCCTTTCGTATCGGCCACCTGAACGCCGTACTCGAACCAATCCGAATCCCTTACCAGGGCGGACACGATGCTGGCTGTTTTTCTGAGTATGGTTTTCTCGCCCGAACCCTTGAGGATAATGTTGGGACGCAGATAGATGGCGTTCCGCAGGTTATACACACCCGGCAGGATTTCAAGAGTACCCCCGCCCAGTCGGTGCAGGTATTCTATACCGGCCTGGATGACTTTGTCATCGTCGCCCTGAAGGTCACCTTCGGTCTGACCGACAGTCAATACTAAATCCCGCCGATTTCGCATGGGTCGATTGGTCGATGTCACAAGTTGCCTGCCCGTCGTTTTCCGGCCACCTGCTCTTGCGCCAATATCCACTCCTGCAGCAACGTATATAAACATCGCAAGAACGAACAATGATAGGTTCAAACCTTTTGAAAATTTTACGTTGCCTTCCAACATTCTTATACCTTTCGTAAATTAAAGTTCTACCACCCCTTTCGGTCCGCTATATATGCCCTAAAAATCTCGCCGCTATGACAAACATTGCTTCAGACCAAAGCAGCGTAGTAATAGACAAGCGCGATTTATCCTCGAATATTTGTTCTGGAATGTATTTATCGATTCGCTCAGAATACCGGTTTAAGAATTCGCTCGCAATTGCATCTTTGCTGATTTTATCGAGTTCTTTGATTTTTTGTTTTTTCATAGCCGTCAATTCCCAATTCTATTTTCCTGCCCGGCCACAATCTGACAAAGCACATGTCTTTCAGTCAGCATAGCATAATCTGACTACACCGCCTAACGCAAGTACGGGAGTATGAAAATAAAAAGGAATTGCAGGCCCGCCATGAAACTCAAGCATCCTGTTCTCTTAAAGCCGCCAAGGCTGTCAGTATCACCACATAAGCCCGACCTCTCAATCAGAGGACTCAGCCGGGCGCAAGATAATCTGGTCGATGTATAGATGGTCTCTGTCGTCGGCGACCTGACCGGAATCGGTACCGTCGCCAATGCCGATAGTGATTTTCTGTACAGAGGTCAAATCTACGCCGCCGTCGCTGAATAATCCGAGAGCAATCGTCCACTGTCGCCATGAATCAGACTGACACACATAGGTATATGGATTCTCAATCCTGAAGCTTTGTCCGGCAGCATCCTCCAGCATCAAATACATCAGATGCTCGGCGTTTTCATGTTCGCCAACGAATGACAGCGACAACTCATCAACATCTTGAGCCGTCCAATCCTGCGGATTGTCAAATATCCGCGTTGTCTCGGTAAAGTAGGGGTCGAACTGGTTCTGGAATTCGAATCGCATTGAATTGTTATCGCCGGATGCCAGTAAGACATATTCGACTCCCGGCTCGTCAATATTGTCAACCCAGGCACTTCTTATTTCAGCATCGCTGGTGTATGATTCGAAGTCTTCCACCCTTATGAAATCTTCCGTCGTAAAGGTCCATGTGTAGCCTGTAACCGGGCCGGAAGCGCCGATCTGATCGATGCGCCACTCGTACGTCCGGCCTAATTCGAGATTGCCTGGCGTATAGGTGGTTCCCGATGGTGCGGGATCGACCTTTTCCATCGCTCCGGGTTTGCCTATCCAGAGTTCGCGGCCGGTCGCAAAATCCGCCTCGATCCAGCTCAGTTCGGTATCGAAGGGCACATCAGTCGCCCCATCTTCGGGACTGGGCATAACCGCCGCCGGACCATCCGAGGTAGATGAGACATCGTCAAAAGAGTTATGGAAGCCGACAGGTTGTGGGGCTTCCCACATTCCGAAGACGCCGCAGGCTCCGCTTTTCAAGACATCATCATGAATGTTCGGAGCTTCCCAGGGGTCATTGGCGCTGGTGTCGATAAAAGTCGGAGTTCTTACGAGCAAGGGGCCACCCTTATACTCATAAACACTGCCCGTAATGTATACGGGATCCGATCCGACCACATCCAGCTCGAAATAGTGGCTCTTGGCGTGATCCAGGCCGGGCACCGGAACCTCCGGCTGCCATTCTGCCATAATGTCGGGCGAAAGGTTGATGGACTTCATCAGTTCGATCTTCAGGTTGGCCGGACCCTCCTCATAGTGTATGAACAGCACATAGGAACTGGCAACTATGCCGGGGGCGCCGGTTATCGACCCATCGTCAATAAAGTAATCTACCCTGGCCACCATACCGTGGTAATTCCAGGATACATCACCATCAACATTGAACACTGCACCGAGGCGAACATCGGTGGATTTATCGTCCGGGTCCCCGATAGCTACACCGATTTGCGAGCCGCCGATATCGGCCGGGCTTGTCTCGTCCAAGGTGATATAATCGTTGTCATCAGGTCCGTCCTGTATGGTTGCGCTGAACGTCTTGGTCAGGTCGGGATAGCAACTGAACTGCCAGGTTGACAGGTCGAATGAGTTGCCGTCAAACGTTTCCGACCAGTTTGCTTTTGCCGTCCCGTTTAATATTGCGATTACGGCTATGAGTACACAGACCGCTGCGAAGTGTTTGAATATTTTGAACATGACATTCCTCCTTCAAAAAGCCCGAAACTAATGGTTTAACACAAATTTTATTCTCAACTATACTACAGTTATTCCTCCTGCCGAAAGACAGGGAATCTATAGAATCCAACTATACTATTTATACCAGATCACCCCCATTTTCGTCAAGGAAAATCTCCAAATCATTTCTCTTGGACGCTCTTAATTCCTTTTTCAACAGCCCTATAATCGTTTATAAAAACCAATTTCATACCAGTTTATAAAAATTTCCATATAGCAAAGCCTGTCTCTCATGAAATAATCCATTGATCCGTTTGATTGTATAAATTCGTATTTCATATGACGTAGCTCAGCCTGGATATTGTGTATGTCGTGTCCGGATTACGCATCAAAGCTTGCCCTGAGTGTAAATTAACGGATGCAGAATAACATCCGTGCTCAAGGCTTGTCCTGTTTAGAAATGTTATTTTGTTTCTAAGGAGCTTTAATTACTTTTTGCCCTTGAAAAACTTTGCCGGTCAGATAATCGGTGAAGGTGACTTTTACTGTTAGCGGCTCTTCCATGCTCTCGATTTTGTCGGCAACGTCGAATGTCAATCTGTAATTAATTTTGATCATTGTTGCAAACCAGAGTTTTTTCAACTCTTCCGGCTCGACTCGCCATTCATCGAGCAGAGCCTCGCTGTCGGTTTTGTTCAGGTCCCATAGCTGGACGTCCACGGCGCCGGCCACCTTTATCGTATCGCCCTGCTGGTCAACCGGTTCTATATAGACAACCAACTTTTCCTTTTTGCCGTCATCGTCTTTGTCAAAGAAGCCGGTATATCTGCCAATTTTGATTTTATCGAGCAGATTGAGGTTTTCGAGCTTGACCTCTTTGGGCAGGCCGGACAGGACCTTTATTTGTTGTTTGAACTGTTTGTTCTTGGAGTCGGATTGCTCGATTTGCTTTTGCAGCTCCGTATTCTCCTGAATTAACTTTTCGATCTGAGCCGACAGCGATGCTTTTTGATTAGGCTGTTCACAGCCGGCGACAGACAGAAGACAGAACACAATAGACGGAACGGAGAATATCGAATGTAGAACAAAAAAAGTCGAATTTCGAGTTTTATGGTTCATGATTCGCCGTTTTGAATTCATTATTCCTGCTCCGGCTCCTGGTTCCTGACGATTTCGGGCGCTTTTTGTAGTACCCTGTCGGCCAAACCGTATTCGATAGCTTCGGCAGCGTCAAGCCAGAGATTCCTATCACAGTCTTTCTCGACTTTCTCCGTTGTTTGGCCCGTATGTTTGGCCAATATTTCGTAAAGACGTGTGCGCAGCCGGAGTATTTCCTGGGCTTCGATATCCAGATCGGTGGCCGGCCCGACCAATTGCCCTGCGATCAGTGGCTGGTGCAGAAGAACTCTGTTGCTGGCCAGAAGGAACCGCTTGTCGGTCGTGCCGCCTGCCAATAACAATGCCGCCATACTCGCCGCCTGGCCGATACAATACGTGGCGACGTCACAACGTAAAAACTGCATCGTATCGTAGACTGCGAGCCCGGCCGTAATTGCGCCGCCGGGTGAATTGATGTAAAAGTGAATGTCCTTCTTGACATCTTCGTTACTAAGAAAAAGCATTTGGGCGATGATTAAATTGGCGGTCGTATCGTCAAGAGCCCCCCCGAGAAAGACGATTCTGTCCTTCAAGAGTCTCGAATAAATGTCGTAGGCACGCTCCGTTCGGCCGCTTTTCTCAATGACGATTGGTACCAGGTTTTGATTTATGCTCATGTTATATTTCCTCGTATAGTGTTTTTACTTCTTGTCTTTCTCGGTTTTCTTCTCTCCGTCTTCTTCCTCCAGCACCTCATCGATAATGCCGTATTGCTGAGCATCCGGAGCGGTCATATACCTGTCTCTCTCGGTCTCGGCGGCGATTTTTTCGACCGGCTGGCCGGTATGTTTTGCGAGCAGTTCATTTATCATGACCTTAGCCTTGAGTATCTCTTCCGCCTGTATCTTGATATCGGCTGCCTGACCGCTGACTCCGCCCCAGGGCTGGTGCAGCATGATTTTGGCATGGGGAAGGGCGTGCCGTTTGCCTTTTGTGCCGGCAGCTAATATTATGGCAGCCCCGGATTGAGCCCTGCCGATGCAATAGGTAGCGACCGGAGAGCTGACGAATTGCATGGTATCGTAAATTGCCATCGTATCGTCAACGCTGCCGCCGGGCGAATTGACGTACAGGCTGATTTCGCTTTTGCGCTTCAGGTTGTCAAGGTACAGCATTTTCATAATGACTTCGGCGGCCCTTTGATATGATATTTCCCCTATCAGAAAGACGATTCGGTTTTCCAGCAGCATATCGTCGAGGCTCATCTGGCGATAGCGCTGATACTGACCGTACTGATTGTAAATATCCGTACCGCGGGTCTCCATTTTGCAGTGAGTTGCGAAGTGGAATCCCTTCGAGATATCTTGCGCTCGATTCTCTATAGACATTCATTACTCCCTATATTTAGTCGATATCATATATTTTAGGATTGTTTTTCCTCAGGCTCGGCTGATTTTTTAGCTGTTTTCTTAGCGTTTTTTTTCGCTGGTTTCTTATCAGACTTTTTGGCTTCTTTAGCTTGCTTCTCGGGCTTTTTTTCAGTTATTGCCGCCGTTTCGAGCAATTTTGCGACGCACTTGTCCTGGCGCAGCTCCAAACCGAACTGAGCGAAAGTGCCGTTTCGTTGCATTTCCTCTCTCAATTTTTCCGGCCGCTGTCCTCGCTGAAGAGCTAATTGGGCGACCTGACCGTTAATTTCCTCTTCGGTCACCTCGATATCGAGTTTGTCGGCAACTTTGTCCATGATAAAGAACTTTTTTAGCTGTTGTTGGGCCTGCTGCTCACTGCCGGCCTTAAGCTGCTCTAACTGCTCATCGACTTGCTCGCGGGACAGCCCCCGCATGAGCAGGTTTGTGTATTGTCTCTGCAGCACGCTGTTGGCCTGCTCGGCTACAATACTTACCGGCAGGTCTAAATCGGTTTTGTCGAGCAGGTACTCGAAAATCTGGTCGGTCATCTCCGTTCGGCCCTGTGTTTCCAGTCGGCTGTGGAGCGTATCGTGGATTTTTTCACGCAGATCGTCTTCGTCTTCTACTTCGTACCGCTTTAGGAAATTTTCGTCCAGCTCGGCAGGTTTTAGCCATTTGATATCCTTTATGCTTATCTTGATATCCACCTTCTTGCCGCGATACTCTTCTCTGAAAAATGTTTTCGGAACCTCAACGCTCGTTTCCTTTGTATCTCCCGCCTTAGCCCCGACCAGCAGCTCGTCGAGCTTCTCGACCGGAATCGCCCCGACAAAACCACTCTTTCTTACATGTATCTCGATGTCATCCAGTTTCTCCTCTTCTTCAATTCCTTCGACCTTGAGAATCGCGTCGGCGATAATCTGGTCCTCCGGCTCGACAGCTTCCTCTTCCCGCGGCGTCCATACACCCGACCATCTTTGCATCTGCTGGATCTCTCTGTCGATTTGCTCGTCCGTAACTTCAAGCTTCGTCTTGGCAACCGGAATGCCTTCGAGCTTCGGCAGGTCAAATTCAGGGCGTACTTCGACCTCGAAATCGAACGTCAGAGGGCCTTCGGCCGGAAGTTCTATGTTCTCAAGGTCAATGTCCGGCTCGCCGAGGGCTTGCAATTTGTTATCCTCAATTGCCGACTTGCTCGCATCGGATAATAAAGTCAACTTGATCTGCTCTTTTGTCTCTTTGCCGAATCTCTTCTCCAGGAGCCGGCGTGGCGCCCGGCCCTTTCTAAAACCCGGCACCAGGGCTTCTTTACGAAGATCCTCATATTGCTTCTCGGTGAGCTTTTTGATTTTTTCCTGAGGTATCTCTATGATGACTTTCTTTTTGCAGGGGCCTGCATCTTCGATCGTTACTGCATTTTTCAGTTCCGGAGATTCTTCTTCATTCTGTTCCGTGGACTCTTCATCCTTCAATTCCGTGGATTCTTTGTCCTTCAGCTCTGTGGATTCTTCTTCCTTTAGTGCTTCGGATCGTTCTTCGTCGGCCATTTCCATACTCCCTACGGTCGGTTAAAACCTTCAAACGTTAAATAAAAAAGGCATCAGGAAAACATTTTCCTTAGCCCGGTCTTCGTAATTTTCAATCCCGCTCCTGTCAACAACTCAGGTTCATGCCTGACAGGTGCCGGACCTAAACGTATCGGAGACCTACGCCAAACTACACTTAGCCGGTGACTCACCGATACTATTTAGTTGCCGGTATTCAATCGTTACTGTTTCAGAAAAAAATTCAATCTATATTGAGTCGGGTACATCCGCTCTAACTACCAACAACTATAACAAAGCGGGTGATGAGATTTGAACTCACGACATTCACGTTGGCAACGTGACGCTCTACCACTGAGCTACACCCGCACATTCGTATCTCGCAGCTTATATCCCGGATCCCGGGTTTACGCTGCGATTAACGCGATACTTTTATCGAATTATAGATATTTTTATCGTATATGCAAGGGCTTTTTTACAAATTTTTGCCATTTATATCAGCAAAACAGCGGCCGAGCAACGAATCGCACTTGAGCAAAAATCCGCAATCTTTCGCCTCTGCCGCGTAAGGAAACGGCCTTCATAAATCTTAAAAAAAACTTTTTTCAGAAGATTAAGTTGCAGCTATCTTTCATGGATATGGTATAATACTAATTGCCGACAACGGGGATATCATCGTACCGCTCATATAAAAAGAATTCGGGAAGAGATGGCTGAGAAAATGACTGAAGAATATCCCAGGACCAGCGAAAAACGCATTTATGTGCTTCTGTTTTTATTGGTACTGCTCGGACTATTAGTAATTATCTTCACCGCTAATACAGCAACGGAGCCAAAGTCCGTTCTTGCCGTTCAGGGCAGTGAGGCCGATTCCAATCAAACTGCCACTGAGCCGAACGAACCACCCGAACAAGAGCCGGAAGATCCGAACGAAAAGAAACCGCTTCGTCCCATTCATAAGCACCCGTCCTTTGCCGAACGTCTCGAAGAGCGGGCACGAATGGTCAGCCGGCAAATCGAGGCGAGGGCCGTAAAGGATCCCAACGTCCTCAAAGCGATGCGAGTCGTACCCCGGCACGCTTTCGTCCGGCCGATTGAGCAGCGATATGCCTACGCCGACCGCCCGTTGCCAATTGGTTATGACCAGACCATCAGCCAGCCGTATATCGTGGCCTTTATGACCGAGGCCCTTCAACTCGACCCGAATTCTGTTGTCTTCGAGGTCGGTACCGGCTCGGGCTACCAGGCCGCGGTTTGTGCCGAGATATGCCGTGAGGTCTATACAATCGAGATAGTCGAGGAGCTGGCCAAATCCGCCAAAAAACGTCTGAAGGATTTAGGCTATCCGAACGTCTTCGTCAAAGCCGGCGACGCCTTTTTCGGCTGGCCGGAACATGCCCCGTTCGACGCGGTCATCGGCACGGCCGCCGCCGGGCGCATTCCCGAGCCGCTGATCGAGCAACTCAAGCCGGGCGGACGAATGATATTGCCCTACGGCAGTCCTTACGGCTTTCAGTATCTGGTCCTGATAACAAAGGACAAAAACGGCAAGCTCCAAAGTAAAAACGTCATGCCCGTCCGCTTCGTCCCCATGACCGGCGAAGTCCAAAAACCCGAGAAGAAATAGAGGGAATGAAACATCGCGGGACGTCTTTTTTAGGCCTGTGTCTTATTCAATAGGTCCACTACGACCAATAGGCCAATATATCTTATACGCTTTGCCAATCAAATCACTTAGGGGAATAGAGCCGAAAAATCTGCTATCATAACTATTGACGATGTTATCACCGAGAACAAAAAAACAATTCTCCGGGACTTTGTATGGCTCCCCGATTCCGAATTTGCCCTGGGTATACTCAGGGATCTCGATGATCGGCCACTTGACTTTGTGTCCATTTATAAAAAGCATCTTATCTTTTATTTCGATTGTTTCGCCTGACAAGGCCGCAACACGCATGATAAAGGGGATTTTACGGTCTTCTGGAAACTTAAAGGCTACTACATCGCCGCGCTTCGGAACGTATTTTTTGCTCTTTCTAACTAAAACTCTATCACGATAAACAAGTGTGGGTTTCATTGAGGTATCTCGTGATATGTTGGCTGGTAATGGATATGCAAGTCGTACAGGAGTTGCGATTATAAAGGCTTCGGCTATATATGCTTTAAAGGCATGCTGTCCGTAGGCATTTAGCAGATGTGAGCAGAGAATCAAAATAACCACAATTAATATCGTTCTGTTGAACGAGTCTCGCCGGATCGGTGCCGATATGTATGCGTGGTAACAAACAGGCATGGAAAAAAATGACAAAAACACAACGCCCAACAACGGATATTTTATGTTGACTGCCAATAGAAATCCTGCCGCTATTATCAATACGATGCCTAAAAGCCGCTTCTTGATATAAATCTGGCCAAGACCTGGTATCAATTTCGAAAGAAAGACTGCCAGCCAGGCGTCCTTTCCCCGCTTTCTCTCTGCTTCGAAGTTATCAGAATTTGCCTTTCTCGCGCATTTATGGGCGTCAAAAAGATTCCAAATCCAGACAATTAAAAAAGCAATATATACTCCTGCAGTAAAAAGTATGTCACATTTCGGACTAAGTACGGACCAGATTGACAAACAACCCAGCGCGACCACTGTGAATATCAGGACACTACCCTGCCATTTCCTTCCGGCATAGATTTGTCCGATGCCGGCAAGAAAAGATGATAACACTACCGCGAGCCAGGGTTCTTTATGACAGTTGCAACTTTTGTTCATAGTGACTCTCTTGAGCAGTATTCTACTAACAGGTTAAGTGCAGGGCGGCGGCGACGTTTTCGCCTTTCCCGGATAATTCGTTGAACCTCGTGACGGCCTTGTACGTATCGAGGGCGATCATTTCGATCCCTTCCTGTTTAAGAGTCTGTCGGGTATCATCGGAGACTTTCATCAATCCTGGCGAGCCGCAACCGACCACGAGAATCGCCGGTTTAGCGTCAATCACAGGCTCTAAATCCTCAGGATCGAGCACATGCCCCTGTTTTCTCCACCAATTAGGCTGGATGGAATCGCCCAGGATTAGGCAGTCGCTGTTATACGCCGTGCCGTCAATCACGATTTTACCGAATTGGTATGAATCAATGTGCATCGCCGCATCTCTTACGAATCGAAAAGACCAAATAAGCTTGGAACTACGCCCGGATGAGCTTACGGCTAATATCAGGGAAAAACAAGATAAAACATCTAATAACCTGCTGCATAACGATATTATCCTCTACAGACTTGCTTTTGTAGGCAATTCAGCGTATCTTATAAATGAACTTTTACAAAACTCTTGTTATAAGGTAACCGCTGGATAGCGAAACTTCTGAGAGATAATGCTGATTTAGGATAAGTAATGGCCCTCGTAAAGTGCAAAGAATGTAACGGGCAAATCAGCAGCAGGGCGGAGGTTTGTCCTCACTGCGGCATGCCTCTCAAAGGTCGCAGAATTAAAAAACCCAATAAGTGGCACGAGAGGACCTCAGTTACCTTATGCGTGGCGGCCGGACTTATCATCGTGGGTTTTGGATTTATCCATGTGATTACAGGTGTCGTATCCCCTTACGAGTTGCCGTTTGATATCGTTCTCAAAGAATCCTTCGGCTATCGTGAAACGTTTGTCAATGCAACAAAAATAGAATCACTTCCTTACGATGCGGCAAAGATCAAATATCCACTCGGCTACAAAACGCTTCAGCGGAGGGGCTATATCGAATCCGGCAGCATGTTCGAGGCGAGAATGTCCCGTAATCTGCGGGAGAATATGGAAGCATGGCAGGCGGAATTCAAGAAAACGATTAATAAACCGGAGCGGCGATGGCAGGACGACTTACGAGGACAAATCCAGGACCCTGAAATGGCCCCCGATGATCCTAACGCCTATAACAATCGCGGAATCGCTTCGGCCAAAGAAGGCCGATACGAAGAAGCCCTCGCACAGTTCACCAGGGCCTTTCGGAGAAACCCGGTATTTACCGAAGCTTATTATAATCGAGGGCTCGTGGACCTCGCGATAGGCCAGTTAGGTCAGGCGATTTCCGATTTCTCCAATGCGTTGGAGATTAAGCCGGAATTCATCGAAGGATACGTCGAACGGGGAGCCATATACATCTCGATGAGCCGGTATAGTGAGGCTATCGCCGACTTTACGAAAATCATTGAGATGGACCCTGCATCCGCCGAAGCCTACTTCATGCGGTCTCTCGCCTGCTACGCAAGCGGCCGCTTCGACAAGGCATGGCAGGATGTGTATAAAATACAGAGTTTTGATCTGCCTGTTCCTTCGGGATTTTTGGCACTTCTTAACGCAGCTTCAGGAAAACAAAAATAAATGGCAGTCTTTACCCGATGAGTGCCGCAGGATACCCGATTTCATTCCGAATGATAACGACCGGTCGGCAGAGGTTTATCTCGATTTTCAATAAAAATCCTGCCCCATTGCCCAGCATGTATATTCGGGCGCCGTATAGAAAGGAAAATATTTTTCTTGGATTGTGTCTTATAATGTGTTATAAAATATATGAAGGATCGGAGGTATTTAAGGTCGGGTATTTGATTTTGGGTGTGTTATCCAATCAATTCAAATTGCCCATTAAAGGCTGTTGGAGATTAATGGGAAACCTATCAGTAATATACAGGTTCAACAATATCCAGGTTGCCGGAAAGGAACTTCTATGAGCAGAAAAAAGGGCTTTACGTTAATTGAGCTTCTCGTCGTTATTGCTATAATTGCGGTACTAATGGCGATACTAATGCCGGCGTTGCGGAGAGTAAAGGAGCAGGCGCGGAACCAGGCCTGCGTCTCCCATCTTAGAAGTATAGGTCTCGGTATCGTTATGTACCTCCAGGACAACGATTACAAGATGCCCGACTTCCATACGCACCAGGGTGCTTGTAACGGGCATCTCTGGTATACCGCCGGCGGAAATCTTTTAAAGGCCAGCGATAATCACTCATATTGGGGCGTCATCTACGTGGAATATGTAAAAGAACCGGAGCTTTTCGGCTGCCCATCCTTCAAAAACTTCTCTCAGATAGTTGCACAAGATATGCTATACGACGAAGGTGATGTAATAAATTCAGCGTATTCCATGAATGGCTGGCTGACCGAGGAGAATTCTACTGCTATCCCGCGTCATTCGGAAGTCATCGTCGCACACGACCATATGGAGCCGAGAATCGAGAATGGGAATGATATGCTCTTTGCCAATTCAAGCGGTCAGAATTTTGCGCACTACAGGCAGGGTGGACGTACTGAATGGTATCGGGGTATCTTCAGGCATTCTATAAGAAATAGTAGTGACGATTTTGAAACAGGTGGGAAACTCAACTGTCTCTGGCTGGACGGCCATGTGACTACTTTTAAGGAAACACTGGGGGAAGAAATACCGAAGCGTTGGTACGATCCGCTTGGCAAGAATTAATTTACACGGCGTAGATTGTCGCAGCCGGATTATCTCAAACGAATCCGGACGCTGCCTGTGTTGAATAAATCACTCGAAAAGGGCTGTAAGTCGATACTTACGGCCCTTTTACTAAAAGTCCTTATTCTCATGTATAGATATGCAAAGAATATTGCACTTTATATATTTATCATTTTATTCTCTGTTGCCTGCTTGACAGACGAACTGAATATGGGTATAGCACATAAATGGATTGGTATAATTGGAATTTTAGAAAATAATGAAAATAGCAAAAGTTACTGCGCAGGAGTTGCTGGATTCGCGAGGTAATCCCACTATCGAGGCGATCGTAATCCTTGAGAACGGATTGACGGCTACCGCTATGGTTCCATCTGGAGCCTCAACGGGAATACATGAGGCCCTGGAATTACGCGATGGCAATCCCCGGCGATATTTGGGCAGGGGTGTGTTACAGGCCGTAGCTCATGTCAATGAGATGATTGCGCCCGCCGTAGCGGGACGCGATGTTACAGATCAGGCGGGAATTGATAATCATCTGCTGGAAATCGACGGGACTCCCAATAAAGCAAAGGTCGGGGCCAACGCCATTCTATCGGTGTCCATTGCCTGCCTGAAGGCCGGCGCACTGGCCGAGGGAATTCCATTCTTTCAGTATGTGGCCAGCTTGATTGACGAGCAACCGGTAGAGAAGTTTTCCATGCCCATACCCATGATGAATGTGCTCAACGGCGGCAAACATGCCGAGGGTTCCGCAGATCTGCAGGAATATATGATAATGCCCATTGGCGCTCCGTCCATCGTCGAGGCGGTACGCTGGGGCGCGGAGGTCTTCCATCATCTCGGCAGGATCATTCAGAAAAAGGGCTGGCCCACTACCGTAGGCGATGAAGGTGGTTATGCTCCACCGGTCCTTTCTAACGAGCAGCCTCTTGAACTGATAATGGAGGCCATGGAACAGGCCGGATACACACCCGGCACACAAATCGGAATCGCACTGGATCCTGCAGCGTCGGAGCTTCATCAAAATGATCGATACCATCTGGAAAAAGACGGCCGCAAGGACCTGACCAGCGATGAAATGGTCGAGCTTTATGTCGAGTGGGCCAAAAAGTATCCTATTGTCTCCATCGAGGACGGCCTGTCCGAAGAAGACTGGGATGGATTCGCTCATCTCAAACAGCAAACCGACAATGCTATTCAGATTGTCGGCGACGACCTTTTTGTGACTAATGTCGAACGAGTGGAAATGGGAATCGAGAAAAAGGCCGCCAATTCTGTTCTTATAAAGGTCAACCAAATCGGTACCATTACCGAATCACTTCAGACCATCAAGCTGGCACATCAAAACGGCATGACCTGTATTATCTCACACCGGTCGGGTGAAACCGAGTTACCTTTTGAAGCCGACTTTGCCGTAGGCACGCACGTGGGACAGGTCAAGATCGGGTCGCTGTCGCGTTCCGAACGCGTGGCCGAGTACAATCAGCTCATGCGCATCGAGCGGGAGCTTGGAGACAGGACCCGGATGGCTCACTTTGCCTTTTCGCCCAAACCGGCTTAACAGCAGGTCGCGGTTCAGTTCCCGATAGGCCAAAGAACCCGTGAAACCCGGACAGGATTCCGGCAACATGACTCGTCGAGTGCATAGGAGCTTTCGAGTGCAGTCGATATTTCAAATCTTGTACGGCCCGAATCGGACCGAGGCCGACCGCATTAATGCCAGGAGATTCTGCGAAAAGCAGATGCCGGTAATGCTTGTCTTTAGATTTTTCGGTGTCACTTTTTATTTGATTTTCAGTTGACTGTTATTAGACTGCCAGTCTATAATAAACCACAGTTTAGTTTTAGATGCTGAAAAGTTCTTGTAATCCCGAGCAGGGTAAATGCTTAGGCAGTGATTAAGGAATTCATAAGCCCGGGGTCCTCGGTTCGAATCCGGGTACCGCTGTTTAAATTTTGTATTTTGTCTTTTGGATTTCTGGCGCCCCCATCGTCTAGTGGCCTAGGATATCAGGTTCTCATCCTGGAGACAGGGGTTCGACTCCCCTTGGGGGTATTTTTTATATCCGGCAAAAAAAGAGCACTTAAGAAGACTAACAGGTAAGCAGAAGCTGTATTTTCCTCGACTTCTCAAACGCTCTCTGCCGGACCGCCGGTTAAATACTTTTGATTCACAATTTTCTAATTTTATACGTGCTTTTGAAAATTATGAATGATAATAAAAAAGATCAATTATATATGAAGATGGCTATTGAGCAGGCCCAGATCGCCGAGGAGAACGGTGATGTACCCATTGGAGCAGTAATAGTTTACCAGGATCAGATAATTGGCAAAGCATACAATCAGCGAGAGCTGCTTCAGGATCCGACCGCCCATGCTGAAATAATCGCCCTTACTCAGGCGGCGGCGTTTCTGGAAAGCTGGCGATTACATGGCTGCACGATATACGTCACATTGGAACCGTGCACAATGTGTGCCGGTGCGCTGGTTCTGTCGCGAATAGACCGACTCGTCTACGGCTGCGACGATCCAAAAACCGGTGCCGTCAAGAGCCTGTACAAAATCGTAAATGATGAAAGACTGAATCACACAATAAATGTAACTTCCGGCGTATTAGCTGAAGAATGCACCAGTCTTTTGCAGCAGTTCTTTAGCCGCCGTCGAACCGAAAACACTCAGCAGTGACAAAACCGAACTATAAGCAACTCACAGCTCGATCTATTCGCCGAGTTTGACCGCCGTGCCGTAAACTAAAAGTTCCGCGGCACTGCCGACAACACTTGTCGTCATGTAGCGAATATTGATGATTGCGTCCGCCTGCATCTGGGCGGCTTTCGCGATCATCCTGTTGGTCGCCGTTTCACGGGCCTTTCCCATCATCTCGGTGTATTCGGTCAGTTCGCCGCCGAGGATCAGCCTTACGATGGCGGACAGGTCTTTGCCAAGCCATATCGCAAATACAGTATGGCCCTGGACCAAGCCGAGAATTTCATTCGTCCGGCGGCCGGGGACTTCTGCCGAGTTCAATAGTAAAATCGAGCGATCGGGCTCGGTCGGCAACGGCTCCTCCGCCGGCTTTTTGCTGATCCTCTGTTCGATGGCCAATGTCAGCAGAACAACCAGGATGCCGCCCAGAAGACAAAAAATCGCTATTCTGAGCCACCAGGGCACGACGGGATCATCGGCAATATCTCATCAACAAGTTATTCGACCGGCCTATCCACTCTATCTATAATAGTCTAACTTCCCCACCCTGAGGTTCATTTTTTCCGAAAAATCTTTTTATGCCGGAAAGCTCTTTCTTTTCGAGGTTTATCGTTGCAAAAAGCTCACAATGCTGCTATATTCATGCTCAAGGCCATGTTGAAATAGTCAATAGTAAATAGACAATAGAAAATTGATATGGAGAGGTGTCGGAGTGGCTTATCGAGCAGCCTTGGAAAGGCTGTGTAGGGCTTGTCCCTACCGCGGGTTCGAATCCCGCCCTCTCCGGTTATTTTGTGAGCAGCTCTACCATCAGGTTCCAGAATCGCTGCTCGTCTATAGTCTGCAGGATACGGGCCTTTCGAGTGCCGGCGGGACCTTGTTTGCGATAACCGAGACTTCGGCCGTAATCCAGGCCGTAATCCGAATTGACATCGATCCATCGCGTTTCCTCTTCGACAATCAACGTCGGATCAATAACAACTGCGGCGGCGATTGTATCCCAGACCAATCGAGTATATTCGGGATCTTTCTCGAATTCCGGCCCGTACTTTTGCTTGAACATTTTCGCAATCGGCGTATCCACGGCCGTGATGCGATTATAGAGTTTCATGTTAAACCGATATTTCTCACAGACATCCAGCCCGACTATGAGCTGATCGGCAAAGGGTGCCCGAACGGACATTTTGGCCGCCTCAGGATCAAACCACCAGTTGAATTCGGCCGCCGGTGTTGTATTGCCCGGAACATCAAACGCCCCGCCCATGTACACAACCCTCTTTATCAGCGGAATAATCTCCGGAGCTATTCTTATGGCGATTGCAAGGTTCGTGCAGGGCCCTATCGGCATAACGGTGACCTGGCCCGGATTGGCCTTGATAGTATCAATCAGAAAATTCACTGCGTGCTTTCTCACAGGCTTTATTGCCGGTTGGCTTGCGAATTCCATTTGATACACGTCAAGATACGATGCCGGCTCTAACCGTTCAAAACAACCTGTATAGCTCGAGCTGTAACCGAATATTTCCCGCTCAATGTTCATAGTCTCATAACGACCCGCTCGAAGCGGATAACGTATCCCGGAAGCTACGGGAATATCGGTTCGATTCAGCACTTCGAGCTGGCGAAGAGCGTATGCCGTCCCCTCCGAAAGCCAAGTGTTGCCGGGCACTATTGTCACGCCGAGCAATTCTATATCAGGATGGTTTGCGAGCATCATCATCGCAACACCATCGTCATACAAAACAACCATATCGGTATCGAGAATGACCTTCTCTTTGGCTCCGGCGACAGAAACCATGACTATAAGAAACAGTGTTGTTCTGAGAACTGCGACAAAAGAACGTTTCATAGTAAACACAGCCTTATTCCTTTTTATCATATTGCAAATCGTGTCAAAAAATCGTAACAGGAAAACCTTGTCCATTTAATCATCACCTTCACATCGACAGCGCCTTTTTGCAGAGTTCTATGTACTCGTTCTGCTTACCTGAACCTCTGTGGCCGTCAGCCCCTTCCTTCCATGCCGAACGCGCCTCTTCGACACGTCCAAGGGCCTGCAAAGCCTTTCCGCGCCAATACTGTGCAGATGCCTCCTGTGGTCTGTTGGAGCGGCCTACGCCGATGTTTTCCGGATATGTCAGTGAGGCTTTGAAGTCACGCAGAGCCCCGGCGAAGTTTTCGTCCTTAAAGCGTATCCGGCCCCGTTCTAAATGAGCCTTATGGAAGATGTCCCACGTAATCGTCTGGCCTTCCCAGTTGACAAAGTACGGCGTGGATTCGAGCAGATCGACGGCATTGGTATATTGTTGCTCGTCAAGATACATTTGGGCGAGCATTATGATTATATCGGCCCGGCGGATTTTCTCATACGGCGTCGATTCGAGGACCTTGATCGCATCGGACCGTCTCTTGGCCGCCAGGAGAATATCGGCCAGGTCCCGATAAAGGGTTTGGTCCTTCGGCCTGGCGGCAATAGCTTTTCGGTAGAATCTCTCGGCTTTCGGCAGGTCTTCTTCCGCCGACCAGGCATAAAGGCCGAGATTGCGAAATGCAACGCTCAAAGACGAATCCAACTCAACTGCTTTGCTCCATTGCTTGACCGCTTCATTCTGCCTGTCAAGGTGACTGTAAAGATTCCCAAGATGCAGATGTGCGTGCGCATCGTCGGGATTGTTCTTTACAGCATGCTCAAAGACGGCGACCTCTTCCGGGCGGGATGGAAAGACATAATCCCGGTGCATCCCGGCCGCCCGATCGAGATACGCGCCGGCTTTGGCCTGGTCTTTCTGCTGCGATGCGAAATAGGCCAGATAGTACACCGGCAGCGGACTTCGCTGATCCTCCGGTACCGCCTCGACGCAAGCCGCCCGCAGCAGCTCTTCGGCCTCTTTCGCCATAGCCAGATCCGCAAAGACAAGACCGGCCTCCAGCATTTCAAATTCATCCTCTCCCACAAAATCCCGCGCCTCCCGCACGAACCGTTTCAGCCGATTACTGTTTTGAAGAGCGATAATCATCCTCGGAACCAGAGCAGTCGGGTTCTCTGCGATCTTCTCTTCTGCCTGCTTATACGCCGCTTTTTTCCTGCCGGCGGCATACAAAGCTAAAAGCAGATGATCCTTTGCCTTGCAATCCTTCGGATTAAGCCGAGCAGCCCTCCTGAAAACTTCTATAGCCTTAGAATACTCACCCAGCCGCATATGAACACGACCGGCAAGGTCACAGCCGAGAGAATCCGTGCCGAGACATCGTATCGCTTTGTAAGCACAGCGCAGAGCGTCGGCGTCGTTTCCCAACTCCAACTGGCTCACACCGAGGAAATACCAGGACAAACCATCGGTATCGTCTCTTTTCACGGCGGTTCTCAACCGGCCGACGGCTTTTTCGCACAGCCCGGCCTCGATATCCAGCACCGCCAGCGCCCGCAGAGCGGGTGAATAGTGCCCATCTTCGGCCAGTGCCTTCTTATAGTACTCGCGGGCCCTCCTGCGACTCGTCGCCAGGTCGAACTTTCGACCCTTGAGGAATTTCTCCTCAAGAGTAAGCTGCTCATCGGGCTTGTTCATAAGGTCGGAAGGTTTGGGCTCGGGAGTTTCGGGAATAGGTAATGGAGTCACGAATGAGGCAATGACCCGTCGCTTGCCATTCCTTATCATGACCTCGACGGGCGACTGCCCTGCTGATGAAAGCGTCACCGTCTTCGGATTCTCAGGGCCCAGGTCCAGGGTCTTTCTAAGCAGCCGCCTGCCGTCGCGAGTAATCAGGCAGGTCGATCCCGGGAAAGGACTCGTCGCAATTATACTCAGCCGGAGAGTGTCATCCTCGCGGGCCGTCTGGACGGCGATATCCTTCGTTGCGAACTCGAAACCGTCGCCGAGCCCGTGTACCGGATACCAGTATTCCTGCCATGAAACCTCCTGCCTGGGCAATAACATGCCGTAATCGGACTGCGTCGGCAGCGGCCCGCTTTGTACCTCTATGTATGGGCCGTCATCATCGGTCAGATTCTGCTGGCTGACAATGCCGAAGTCCCAAGTCCCCCAGGTCCAGGCCTTTTTTCCGCTCAGCTCGAGGTGATCCGCGACCTGCACGATCCCACGATCAGCGTCGACCTCGTAAGCCCCGAAAAAATCAAATGCGCAATTCACGGCAAAGACCGAATTATAGGTTTCATAGTTTTTAAGCCATGTCATGTCCCTTCCTTCGTGGATGGGCCAGGAGAAAAACTTAACGCCGTAATGGTCCGTGCCGAGAGTCATCGGATATATGAAACGCGTGCCCGGCTTGTTCGGAAAAGCTGTACAATTCCAGAAATAGTACGGGCTGATTGAATCTATCGGATTAAAGATGCGAATTTGTTCATCGAGATACGCCTTACCCGTGTGCAGAGTCACGCGTACCGTCCACTGGGTGCGCTGGCTCTTTTCCAGGTTGTTAATTTCAAGATAAGCCGAGCCGTCCGCGCCTCGGCCGATCAGGGCATCGACCGGTGACAAGATAGTGACCGTATGCACCTGTGGGCCGGCGTTCCATTCGACCCCACCGCTGATGAAAGCCCCGCGCATTGCTATCATACTTGGTTTGATAACGTTATTGAGATGAAACATCTCCTTGCCTTCGGTCTTGTCGAAAACCGAATGCAGCCTGCCTCCCAGCTCCGGAAGGCAGGTGACTTTCAGGTATTCGTTCTCAAGAAACAAAGCCTTGTACGTCCGGTCCTTCTTGGTTCTGGAAAGATGATCCTGCATAGTATAAGGATAGACGATGGAGCCTTTGACCGTGGTCGAGAATTTCACATTGCCTTCGAGAGCCCAGAGCTTGGGATTGACATCCTCGGCCCATCCGTAAGTGGGAATCGTAATTGTCCCCTCCCATGCTTTGACGTTAGCATAGCTTAGGCTCGAAAGAACCAACACATTAAAAAGCATAATCATACGAAAATATTTTAGAAGACCTCTCATGATATTCACCTCACATTATTTTACAGACCTATATTAATATTAATGATACTTATATCCCGGTCGCGGTCTTTGGCGATTGTCACCACCCGGCCCGTTCTGTCGGCAGCCACGCTTTGGCCGCCGTATATCCGGCCCTTCCAGGGCCCTTTCGTTATTTCTCCGACGAGGTTAGTCCCGATGACAAACGCTTTTATTTTTCGTGCCGTGTTTGTTACAACTTTCTCAAGTTCCCTGCCGTGGCCGGGCCAATCGTTCTCCGCGGCGGCGTATCCGTACGGAACCAGCAGTAAGTCCGGCTTCAACACCGCCATACGTTTGAGGATTTCGCCGTCATGTGTGTCGGCACAGATAAGCAGGCCGATTTTCCCGAATTCGGTTTCGACAGCATCGATGCTTTCGCCCTGAGTGTAAGGCGGACTCATCAACTCCGTCAGCAGATTGATCTTGCGATGTTTAAGCAGAATATTTCCTTCGTTGTCGATCAGGAGCGCGGAATCATACAAGTTACCGCCCTGCTTTTCCGCCAGGCCGATACAGAGACAAAGGTTATAATCTCCGGCCAGCTTGCAGAGTTTTTTAGAATCTTCCCCCGGAATCGAGCAGGCCCTTTTATGGGCATCGGGATTGACCCAGCCGAGCAACGCAGCTTCCGGAAAGCAGGCAATATCGGCCCCGGCGTCCTTCGCCTCACAGATCGCATTCTCAATCCGGACAAAATTGCCGCTGCGGTCGCCGTCAAGCGAGAATATCTGACACATTGCGACTTTTATGCTTCTCATTTGTGCCGAGCCTGTTTTACAGATGCAACTAAAACCGTTCACTGTCGGGCGGGAGACACCCATCAGCGATTTTCTCATTACGTGCAGTCAATTATAGGATTTATTGTCCTCGACACAATGATTTTAGCTTTCAGTTATTTAGTTTTAGCTTTTCATCCAATTCCGACAAGCTAAAGCCTTCCGCCTGGACGATGTGATTTCTGTCGGTCAGAATCAGCCACGGAAGTGATTTGACGCCCCATGCAAATATTGTTTCTTTCTCTTTGGCCCAGACCATTCCCGCCGGTAAGGAAATATTGTATTTCCTTACCCATTGGTCCAGGGCATTTTCATCCACCTTCGAAGCTTGAATAGCGATGAGGATTACATCATTTTCCCTGAACTGCTCGGCCCGCCCGGCAAGCTGACTCATACAGTTCCTCGACGGTCGCTGATTCATGTCCCAAAAGCACAACAGAATCATCTTGTCCTTGTATTGCTCAGGAGTAAAATCAGTCTCGATACCCTTCAAATCCGGCAGAGCCTTGCCCAGTAGAGAAGGCCACATCCTTTCGGCGACAGGTCGATCCTTGCCCTCAATTTTGACCTTATACGTTTCTCCGGGTTCGGGATCAATGTACATAGCGTCGTATTGTTTTGATTCTATAACCTGGCCAATGTTCAAAGGTGTCGAGGGGACGAAATTGATAGTGAAATGTTCTCCGCTAAAAGAAGTCCTGTCGAACATCCATCTTATCAGCCGGGGCCCGGATTCAACCGGTGGTATCACGGGATTTATACTAAGAACAAACTCTCGGCCGGCCTTTTCGGCAGAAACAATAGTACCTTCGATTCTGGCCCAGGGAACAAGCGGGATTTGAGAGGCGTTTTTGAAATCTCCTGATGTTACCGAAGCATATCCACTTTCATGTAATGCAACTATATGCCCTTTGTCACGACTTGGCGGCAGTTCGAATTGTCCGTTCGAATCCGTCGAGACAATAACATCCGTCTGGATTGTATATCCGGTCGTATCGAACCTGCCATTCTTAATAAACGCACTTTTCCCGGGTCCCACCCAGCCAACTTGCGCTTTTACGGCCGGGGCGCCCTTCGGATCGATTACCGCCCCTTTCCAGGGATCGGCTTTTGTCATACGTATAACACAAGGCTCGTTTTTCTCCCCCAGTTTAATCGGTGGAGCCATTCCGGCAAGATATCCCTTCGCCTCTACTTTAAGACAGCAGTCGCCATCAAAGGGATAAGTTATGCCGTAGCCGGCCCATGTTTTGCTGAAAGTCCCATCTTCGGAGGTTATATCCTGCCTGCGGTATCTGCTCCAATCGGTCGAATCACCGAACGAAGGCGAGTCGATGCCAACGACGAGGGTAAAGTTCGTAATCGCTTCATTGGTTTCGGCATCTACGACTTTCCCGACAAAAACGGGTGTTTTGTACATTGTAATTTTATCTACCGCCGACAAATCTTCCGGAATATCTTTGCGGAAACCCAGAAGACCACTTTCTCTTTTGCCAAAGTCAAGTCGAATACTTCCCTCATCCGGCAGATTTTCTATCTTAAAATAACCCTTAGAGTCAGTTTGAGTGATGCGAGCAATACTCTTTCGCCGATTACCCAGCCGCCATTCACCAACGTCGATTTTCACGCCCTCGATTGGATTGCCGTCGACATTCACCACCCGGCCTGTATAAGTTAGACCCCTCTTTAAGCTGACCTCAATCGGCTTCATACCGTCTTCAATCTCAACGGAAATGACCCGAGGTGCATATCCTACGGCTGAAACGACAATATCCATGCTCTCGGCGGCTAATCCTCCGACGCTAAAAGAGCCGTCAGCCAATGTTCGCGGTGTAGTGCAATTCTCGAGAACCTCACCGTAGGGACTTGTTCCGTCACCCCCTCCCGTATCAACCAGTGCATTTTCAATAGGCTCATCCCGCTGATTCCTGACTACACCTTTTAACGGCAGGCCCCGCTTCAGAACCATCACGTTAGTGCCTTTGAGAAGTTCCGCCGATGAGACTCTTTGCCAAGATTGCTGGATATACTCCGGATGTAACAGATTAATGGTAAGATCAGAATGCTCCTTTGGTATACGCCGTTTCCATTGACCATTTGAATCTGTCCTGACAGATCTAACCCATGTACTCATCCATCCGGGCATATCAAAGTACAGCTTGACTCTGGTCCCGCCAACAGGCCGGCCTTCTTCGTTGAGAATACGGCCGCTATAAAACACTTTTCCATCATCGGATTCCTCAGGCTGACCCTCTCCGACCACCAGCGTGGGTATTGGTATGAAGATTCGATTATCCGACAAGGTGATGGCCTCGGAAACATACTTTTGCTCGCTTTGGTCGCCATCAGCCAATTTTGCACGGACTGTCAGGTTCGGGCCACTTGCTATGCTCGAGCTGTAATTGCCGAACTTGTCGGTTTTGCGATAGCATTCCGAAGAATAAGTGACACCTTGATTCGTATTTGTGATAAGCTCAACTCTTCTGTCGGCCAGACCCTTTCCGTCCGAATCCACTACTCGACCTTCTACATTAGCGCACTCTAAATTGAGTGTCACATGAATAGGGCTGCCGGCGTAGTTCTTCGGTATGGTAAATAGTCCCACACTTCGTAGAGACTGACAATACGCAATCCATGCTTTCTGTTCGGGCCGGGCAAGCTCAAGGGTAAATTGCCCATGCTCGTCGGTCATTACTGAACCCCTGAGTTTAGTAAACGACGTGGTTATATAGACATTGCCGCGAGGCCTTCCTAATTTGTCGGTAACAAAACCTCTGACGGTATTTGTCAACAGGCCGCCTGATTGAGAGTCCGAATCAAGCTGAGCGGGCTGCTGGCTCTTATTTGGTGGTTCTGTTTTGGCCCCGGCCTTTGCCATCGGCAGGACAAATGCGGTCATAAGGGCAATAGCGGCCAATACCGTGGCAATGCGCAGGCCGCGGTGGTTCCAGGTTTTCTTCTCCAGCCAGTCAAGCCGCACTAACAGATGATGGGAATCTTCCGCCAATCCTAATAGTCCGATTCCGGACCTTGCCGGCCCGGCCAGAAGCCACTTTGCATTCTGCAGGATGGTTTCGCGATAATCCGTTGTATTGTCCCGCAGAATTCCCGCTACGGTCGCATCGCAGCAAAGCTCTCTCAAATGCTGCAATCGCCTCCGGAGCAGCCAGAGAAGAGGATTGAACCAGTACACAATCTGCAGCAGCATATATAGGCTGTTGACCTTAAGGTCACCGCGCTTGATGTGTGCAAGCTCGTGCAGCAGGATATGCTCCGTGCGATTTTGAGAAAGATGACGAATCGTATCCGCGGGCAGTACAAGCACCGGCCTGAATGTTCCAAACACGGCCGGAGAAACAATATGTCGGGATAAAGCAATCTTCGGAAGCTTTCGAAGGCGTAGCTTCTTCGCAGTCTCTTGAAGCAAAGGCCCAAACCACTTTGGCAGATTCATCTCGTAAGACTTGCCGGTGTGTATCCGCCGGAGTTTTCGAAACCTTACTGCCACCCACAAGCCCAGCGCCGCCGCACCTGCCAGCCAGACGGCCATCGCGCAGGCCTTCCAATGGAGTTTAACATAGCCGGTTGATCTTAAAAAATCGCTCGAAGAAGCCTGCCCAGGAGGTTTAACGGCCTCGCTGCTCATCGTGTCATCGCGATACGGAACGGGCTCGATGCCGGCGTTTTTTACGCTCGGAGTTATTTCCAGACTTGGGCCGGATGCTAAATCAGCCGGGACATTTGTGGTTCTAAGCTGTACAGCCGTCCGGTTTGCGAGGATTCGGGCCTGCGAGACAATGCTTGTGGAAAGTGAAAAGGTCGGCGGCAATATCAACTTCACCAACACAAGCAGCCAAAGCGCATACCTGACCTGCGGCCAGATGTGTTTTCGTAGAAGAAAATCGACCGCAAAAATGAAAACTACCAGCACGCTTGCCTGCCAGAACATCGGCCACATCCAATTCCACCAGCCCTGGGCAATGGTATTTAGTTGTGTAATCATTTTCGCTCTCCCTTCGTTTTACTTTTGCGAGAAAGTATTTTGATTAGCTCTTTACGCTCTTTTGCGGATAGTTTTTCATCTTCCACAAGAAAATGCATCATAGGCCCAAAGGCCCCGTCAAACGCCTGGTCAAGCACTATCTGCAGAGCGGTTCGGCGGGCCTGCCGGCGCGAAATAAGGGGTTCGTATAGGCCGATATTACCGCGTTTGCTCTTGCCAACCGCTTCTTTCTCGACCAGCCGGTCCAGCATTGTCTTGACGGTCGTATAGGCCCAGTTAACGGTAGATGGCAGCCGCTTGACCACATCTCGCGCCTTCGCCGGGTGCTTGTCCCACAATGCGTTCATGATAAGCCATTCCGGTTCGGTTAGTTTCATAATCTGCTTTCCTTACTACAAACGTAACAGAATTCTACTACACGTGTAGCAATAGTCAACAAAAAAATATATTTTTTATTTTTTTCTTATTCAAGCTGGCTGGAGCATAACATTTATCTCAATTGTGGGTGATTTTAATCGGTTGTTCAGCCATCTTAAACAACGTTAATAAAAATGACATACTTTGTATATACCGATAGAAATACAGGCAACTGGAATTGTCTAATTTCATGAAATACTCTTAATGAGCGTTAAAAACCTGTGAACTATTGCTATTTTTCGCCGTAAATCTATATTAGTACTATATGTTTACAGGTATATTGAGCTAAGTACATGACTATGCGTTGTTTATGAAAGGAGATATGTAATGGACGCTATCAAATTAACAAGATTTCGTCATTTCGTCTTAATTTTAGCACTGTTTTGTTCGGTAACTGCCCAAGCGCAGCTTGTCGATGTATCCTGGACGTTTGGTAATGTTGGCTCCTCCTCGTACAGGCTGAATGCATTTGAGTCGGGCAACATCGAATTCGGGGCAATAGGCAGCCAAGATCCCACGTTGCCGCTGGAACTTGGCAGACGTTATCAAGTTACCGTAGGGTGTGCAGCCTGTCTTTTGGCTGCACACCCTGCATTAGACGTTCAGAACCGCGTGTGCAAAAAAAGACTTTTTGCACACCCTACATACTATACACCCTTTCGAAATCATCGCCAAGGCAACATCTCCAACTCAGGACCGGGTGCTTCTATCTATGACAATCCAGGGACCGTTCGAGTCGGATCCACAGGTCAATTGGGAGGATGACGGCCGAGGAACCGTCCGCTTTACATTGACGAGTCCGCTTTACATTGACGAGTCCGCTTTACCAGGCTATGACAGAAGGTGACAGAATACCCGGCTATCGCTGCCGGCCCCACTTGTTTTCGATGCGTGGCGATTTTCTCGTTTCCGGCCTGCCTATTGCGAGGCAAATCAGCCCATCGCCAATCCGGATAGACCTTGAGACAATAGCTATCGGTCTGACAGCACCTATCGATTTGCTGCCCGATCCTCAAATATCCGGCCGACTATATGTTGTAGATCAAGCCGGCAAAATCCTCATTATCCATCAGGGGCAGCTACAGGCTGAGCCATTTTTGGATGTGACGGATCATATCATCCAGCCGCTGGGAATACTCGGAAGTTTCGACGTCGATGACTATGACGAACGAGGTCTGCTGGGCCTTGCCTTTCATCCCGAGTTCGCAGACGCAACGTCGCCGGGTTATCACAAGCTTTATACGTACACAAGTGAGCCCGTTGACGGTCCAGCCGATTTCACTGTGGATATGCCGCTCGATCAGATCAATCATCAGAGCGTGATAACCGAGTGGCAACTTGCTACAGGCGGATTAAATGTCGATACGGCTTCGGCTCGCGTATTGATGCGTATCGACCAGCCCCAGTTCAATCATAACGGCGGCACTATAGCATTCGGCCCGGACGGTTACCTTTACATTGCTCTCGGTGACGGTGGAGGTGCCAACGACACGGCGGCGGGACATGGCCAAATGGGTAACGGGCAGAATATAAATACTGTTCATGGCAGTATCCTTAGAATCGATCCGATTTTGCCCGAATTAACGCCCGACAGCCGTGATGCTGTAAGCGCCAACGGCCGTTATCGTATCCCGTGGGACAATCTCTTTGTAGGAATAGACGGTATAGACGAGATATATGCTTATGGATTCCGCAATCCGTACCGCTTCAGCTTCGACCGGCTCAGCGGCATGCTTATCGCCGCCGACGTCGGCCAGGATTTTGTCGAAGAAATCAACATCGTGCGTAAAGGGCTAAACTACGGCTGGCCGATAAAGGAAGGTGATTTTCAGTTTGATCCCGAGGGGCAGAACATTGGCATTCCTTTAGCCGATCCGGGTCTGACGGATCCTGTAGGACAATATGACCATGACGACGGCCTTTCTGCAATCGGCGGCCACATGTACTACGGCTCACAAATCCCTCAATTGCGGGCACTCTATGTATTCGGTGACTTCTCAAGAGGCTTCTTTGCCCCTGACGGCCGATTATTCACTGCTGATTTTCTAACCGGGCAAATCCAGGAGTTACTTATCGGCAGCGATTCCAACAACCTGAATTTGTACGTCAAAGGATTAGGCATGGACCACGACGGTGAGATTTACATTTTGGCAAGCTCCGGACTCGGGCCATACGACAACACAGGCGTAGTGCTCAAAATGGTTCCATTGACAGAGGGCCTTTAATTCGCCGAGACTCCCAGCAACCTCGAAAGTAATTTTTATTGAGAGCCGCTCAGCAAATAACCAGCCGCCACCAGGGTATTGGTGCTTAAAATCGTTATAACATTTGCTTTCAGGGCGGGGATCAATTCCTGAATATTGTCGTAATTTTTTAATGTCACGCTAATCGCATTAAAGGCGAAAGGCATCGAAGCAAGACCGATAAGACTCGCCGGCGGCATTAATTTCAAGGCCACTCCGCCAATGATACTTAGGTAAGTCATCACCATCAGCCCGGCGTACAATCGGCCGGCCGTTTTAGGCCCCAGGGCAATCACGAGGTTATACCGACCGCCTTTTTTGTCCGCTTCAACATCAGGAAACTCATTAAGAAGCAGTAAATTCGCGGTTAAGAATCCCGGCGCCAGAGAGGCGACAACAGCTTCGGCGCTGTAGCTGCCGGTTTGAACGAAATACGTTCCCAAAACCGGCAGCGTTCCTAATCCAAGGCCGGCCCAGAATTCTCCCGCCAGCCATTTTGTCAGACGAGAAGTGTAAAAGTAAATCACCGGTCCGCCGAGTAATATCAAAGGCAGAAGTTGCCAGCCGGAAATAAACGTCAGATAAATCCCAATCACTAATGCCGCCGTCAGGCAGCCCACGCCGTAAATATATACGCCCTTCGGCTTGAGAAGTCCGCCCGGCAGAAACCCGCTGCCGCCGGAAAAAGGCGTTCGAGTTGTTTCCAAATCAATGCCGCTTTTGTAATCGAAATAGTCGTTGAGAACGTTGACGCTGGAATGAGCCAGCAGCAGGCCGATCAAAGTCAGGACGAACTTGAGCAGGTCGAAACAGCCCTCGTGCCGGGCTATCGCCGTTCCAAGCAGCACCAGAACTACCGACAGCAAAAGAAACTGGGGCCGTGTCTCCAATAACCAGATTTTCAACTTCATTCATAACTCCTACAGGCTCCCAATTTCAAGGCATTATCTATATTGTTAAGATTCTGTCACGTTTTTTTCTAAAGGTTCTTGACGGCGACCATAAGAAGCTAAAATATAACTTGTTTGTTTCCATCAGTCTATTCAAAGGTTATAATCAAAATTCCAGAACTAACAGAGGTTTAATATGAGGATAAAATTATGTGTTATGCTAATGCCCCTTCAAAAGCTCCGTCGAACAAACCGGAAACTTACAATGTCCAGCACATTAAGGCGATTTGTGTCGTAATTTTTGTAATTTGCACTATGCTTTATGTAAGCCCGGCCGAAGCTGCGGCTTCGAACGGCGATTCGCTAAAGCCGCTCAATCGATTTCCGCACATGGTACAGGAATATTTCGTTAAGTCCGTGCGTCGCATCGAGAATCGAGCAAATGAGAAGCGAGCCGCTCTCAAAACCGCTGCCGACGCCGAAACGTACGTTCGTGACGTTCGCGAAAAGATCCAGCAGAGCTTCGGCCCATGGCCTGAAAAGACGCCGCTCAAGCCGCGTATCACAGGCGTTGTCGAGCGGGACGCATACAAGATAGAGAACATTATCTTCGAGAGCCGGCCCGGCTTCCTTGTTACAGCAAACCTGTATATTCCTAAAGGCCGGCCTTTCCCGCTGCCCGGCGTGGTCGGCACGTGCGGCCACTCGGCTACTGGAAAAATGATAAATGTGTACCAATCCTTCGCCCAGGGACTCGCCCGGCAGGGCTACGTCGTTTTGATCTACGACCCCATCAGCCAGGGTGAGCGACTCCAGTATCCCGATGAGAATCTGAAATCGAAGATCGGCCCAGGCGTTCGCGAGCATCTATACGCCGGCAACCAGCAGTTCCTGGTCGGCGAATTCTTCGGCTCATGGCGGGCCTGGGACGGCATACGCGCCCTGGATTACCTGCTGAGCCGGGATGAGGTCGATCCTAAGCACATCGGCGTCACCGGCAACTCCGGCGGCGGCACGATGACTACCTGGCTGTGCGGCGTCGAGAGACGCTGGACAATGGCGGCGCCGAGCTGCTTCGTAATAACATTCCGGCGAAACACAGAGAACGAACTGCCCGCCGACACGGAACAGTGCCCGCCCAACGCATTAGCGCTCGGTTTGGACCACAGCGATTTTCTTGCCGCGATGGCGCCAAAGCCTGTTATTATTCTCGCAAAGGAAAAAGATTACTTCGACGCCCGCGGCGCCGAGGAGGCCTATCAACGGCTTCGTAATTTGTATGGACTTTTAGGAGCCGAGGAAAACATCGGACTTTTCATAGGCCCGGGCTATCACGGCTACTCCCAGGAAAACCGCGAGGCCATGTACAAGTGGTTCAATCATGCTACAGGCATTTCCGACGCGACGAGTGAGCCGGAGCTGGTTATTGAGAAGGATGAAACTCTCTACTGTACTCCACACGGGCAGGTCTGCGAGCTGAATTCGCGCCCGATTTATTCATTTACAAAAGAGCTGTCCCGGCAACTGGCGAAAGAGCGGCGTAAAAGTATTCCCATTCCCATGCTCAAGCGGCGTATCGCCCAAGTGCTGGGATTCAGAGGACCGGCGGTTTTTAAGTCCAAAGAACCTCCCGAGTACCGCATCCTCCGCAACTGGCGTTCGCGCGGATTTCCGAAACCGCGCTGGACGACTTACCTTGTAGAGACCGAGCCGGGGATTCTCGCCGTGGTGTACCGTCTTTCCGACCAGCGGCTCTACTCCCGGCCGCCCAAAGGGCAGAAACAGGCCATTCTGTACATCTCCCATCAATCCAGCGACGCCGAACTGCGGTCCGAACCGCTTATCAAAGAGCTGATTGCCGCAGAACCTGATGCCGCCTTCTATACTTGCGACGTGCGTGGAATTGGCGAATCGCAGCCGGATACGTGCAATCAAAATTCCTATCTCGGTGACTACGGCAGTGATTACTTCTATGCGATCCACTCGATTATGCTCGGCAAACCTTATCCGGGCCAAAGAACCCGTGATATCCTCCGCGTGCTCGACTGGCTCAAGAGTAACGGCCACGAAGAAATCCATCTGGTCGCCAAAGGCTGGGGCACAATCCCTGCCACATTCGCCGCCGTCCTGTCGGACCAGGTCAAACAGGTCACGCTGAAAAACGCCCTGACTTCCTATTCCGATATCGCCGAGTCGGAGACTTACGCCTGGCCGCTCTCAGCCCTTGTGCCGAATATCCTCAAGTCGTTCGATCTGCCCAATTGCTACAAAGCCCTGCAAAACAAGCAGCTCAAACAAATCGATCCCCGGGGACCGGACGGTCCAAAAGTTACTCAGTGAAATCCTGCTCTGTAAAACTCAGCGGTACCTTCCGGCCTGGATGGACATCTTGCTCGAACCGTCTTGAGAACGGCCGGAGAGCGGCATATAATTGATTTGCAGCTTTATCTAAAATAATACTTACATTTTTCAAAAGTTCTGTTTGAAAAAATTGTGCATATCTATTATAAATCCCATTTGTTCTATATGGTAATGAACAGCTATGGCATCACAAAGATTCTGTCAGAATTGTATCCAAAAGCACGACTGCCAAGGAGTATACGAACAGTTGGGGAACACTTCAGGCCCATCTGTTGTGCTTAAGGTTATCCTTGCTTTTTTATTGCCGCTGATTGTTTTTATTGCTTCTTTAGCAGTTTTTGAAAGGTTGCTCGCCGGTACAATAAATAACGGGCGAGCACAGATAGCCCTCAGTCTCCTGCTGGCTCTGCTGGTGGTTTTCGTCTGTATGTTGATTACGAGAGTGATAAACAGAAAACTTAGTTGAGATAGGTAATTCAAGATATATATGAACGTTCGTACGAGAGGTAGATTTTCATTTCCCGGCGGTGTGCACCCTCCGGGAAAAAAAGACCTGACATGTGAAAGCCGGATACAGCCGGGACCTGTAGTCAAAGAGGTTGCCGTAATGCTCAGCCAGCATATTGGTGCAGTCTGCCGGCCGATAATTCACAAGGGAAATGCCGTCCAGGCGGGCCAGAAAATCGGCGACTGCGACGCTTTCGTCTCGGCACCTGTTCATTCACCTATTAACGGGAAAGTAAAAGAAATCGCTTTGCGATCCCACGCCGTGCTGGGCCGAAGCATGGCAATAGTGATAGAGGCATTGCCCTACAATCCGACAAAGCGGACATACTTCAAGTTAGGCGACAATTTCGATCTGAGCAGTTACTCCATCGAGCAGATATGCGAGGCTGCCGGCAGCGCCGGCATTGTTGGTATGGGCGGAGCCGGCTTCCCGACTCGGGTAAAAATAGAGCCGAATCCGCGATTGCCCAAAAAGGCCCTGATTATAAATGGCTGTGAGTGCGAGCCGTATATTACCTGTGATTATCAAATTATGCTCGAATGGACCAGCCAGATTATTGCCGGTATCAAACTTGCGAGAAAGGCAAGCGGCTGCTCGATAGCTTTTATCGCTATCGAAGATAACAAACCGCAGGCAATAGAAGTTATGAACGCGGCGCTGAAAATTTCCGGGGATGGCGACAGGATAAAAGTTGTTCCCGTGAAGACGAAATATCCCCAGGGCGGCGAAAGGCAGCTCATCAAAGCAATCCTGAGAACGGATGTCCCTACCGGCGGCATTCCGCCGATGATTGGCGTGGTAGTGCTCAACGTTGCCACCGTCGCGGCAATTGCCGAAGCGGTCATTTCCGGTGCACCGCTTACGCATAGGGTAGTAACCGCTTCCGGCGAGGCAATAGCCAGGCCCGGCAATTACTATGTTCCTATAGGAACCTCGGTCGAAGATTTGCTGGAATACTGCGGAGGCGTCACCGAACTTTGCGCAAAGGTCGTTCTCGGCGGACCGATGATGGGAATAGCAATCGCCGATTTGAACACTCCGATTACAAAAACAACGAACGCCGTGACCGTATTAACGAAAGAGCAAATCGGCAGCGCTAAATTCGCCAGGCGCCAGACGCCCTGTATTCGATGCGGCAGATGTCTGCGGGCATGCCCCGAGAATTTGAATCCGACGAAGATAGCGCACGCCGTCAAAAATAATCTCCTAAACGTGGCTGAACGTTATTATATCAATGCTTGTATCGAGTGCGGCTGCTGCAGTTACGTCTGCCCGGCTAATATAGAAGTGACGGGATATATCAAAACAGGCAAAATCTTTCTGGCCAGACGAAAGCAAAAGATGCCGCTGTAATCTCGATATTTAACACGCGGCAGCGAGGACCGCAGGGATAAACAAATGGTCTTAAGACAGGGAAGTTTGGAATGCTAAGGGATATAAGAGTTTCGTGTGCGCCGCATATCAGCGAGCGATATTCGACGAGGAGCGTCATGATCGATGTAATCATCGGTTTGGCTCCCGCGATGGCGGCGGCGGGATATTACTTTCGCATGCACGCACTCATACTCATTGCAGCCTGTGTCATTTCATGTGTTGCCGTCGAATGGCTGTGCAATCTTATTCGTAAAAAACCGAATTCACTCGATGATTTCAGTGCCGTCGTAACCGGCATCATTCTCGCCCTATCGCTTCCGCCGGGCCTGCCTGTCTGGGCGGCTGTGATCGGCGGCGTTTTTTCCATAACAATCGGAAAAATGGTCTTTGGCGGGCTTGGCTCCAATATCTTCAATCCTGCGATGGTCGGCCGGGCATTTCTGACAGTCTCGTTTGGCATGTTGATGACAACCTGGACAGTGCCGGCCACGATAGATCCGGCCATGCCTGCGGTTGCCCAGGAAAACATACTCAACGCGAGAACCCAGGCAACGCCGTTGGTCTGGAGCAAGCTGGCTATTAAAAATGAGCTTGGAGCGGATATCTATAGCGAAAAGCAATTTCCGTCAACATTCACGGGCGAGGTGGGTGGTTGCCTGGGGGAGACAAGCGTCATTGCGATTTTGATCGGAGGCCTCTACCTGTTGATAAAGCGAACGATCAGCTATCACATCCCGTTGGCCGTTTTGGCTACCGCTTTTGTTTGTGCCGGGATTGCCTATCTAATCGACTCCTTTGTCTATGTTCAGCCGTTCTTCCATCTGACGAGCGGCGGGCTGCTCTTGTGCGCCTTTTTTATCGCTACCGATCCAGTGACGGCCCCTTTGACACACAGGGGAATGTGGCTTTTCGGTATCGGAGTGGGAGCATTAACGATGCTGATAAGAATTGTCGGAGAATATCCGGAAGGAGTTATGTTTTCTATTCTTTTGATGAATGCGTTGACGCCCTTGATAGACAGGTTCTTCAAACGGGTACCGACTGGAGGTAAACCGAGTATTTAGGAGTGTATCTAAAGTGAGCTAAAGTGCCTAAAGTGAAGTGAAATCGTGAACAATAAAGAATTTGCCAAACAACTTGAGGAACGCACGCGAGAATTTGCCGTGCATATAATCCGCTTGTCGTTTAAGTTGCCTAATACGCCTGAGGCAAGGGTCATAAGGTCACAGATGACAAAATCCGGAACATCCGTTGGAGCAAATTATCGTGAAGCAAATCGAGCGAGAAGTAAGGCAGACTTTAAAAACAAAATCAGAATATGTGAGAGTGAAGCCAGTGAAACACAATACTGGTTGGAAATAATCGTCAAAGTTAAATGGCTTTCTTGGGCCATAGTAAAGTGGGAATACGAAGAATGTGGCGAGTTACTTGGAATTTTTACATCTGCGGCAAACAAATAGACTCTAATGCAGGGAGTTATATACTGATTTCTACAGCTTTAAGCACTTTACACTTTAGACACTTTCGTGTCTTTGTACCTTAGTGGCAAAAAGGATTCCTAAGTGAATAAAATAAAGAATTTCATGCAACAGAGTTGGCTGCTGATTGTTGCGTCGTTTTTTTTCGGACTGTTGATCGCAGTAACTAATGCGGCCTTGTCGCCGAGAATCAGGCAGAATGAAATCAATAAGCGCAATCGTATGGTCACAGTGCTGCTGCCTGAGGCGAAGGATTTTATCCTCATGGACGAGCAGGTCGAGATTCAATCGCTCCAGGGCAAGAAAGAAAAAGTTGAGATTTACAAGGTAATGTCAGCGGCGGATGAATGTGTCGGCTGGAGTTTCGAGGCTGCCGGATCGGGTTTCGCCGACAAGATTAAACTGGTTATTGCCATCGATAAGCATTTTGAAAAGATTGCCGGTATTGATATTATCTCAAGCAATGAAACCCCCGGCTTCGGCGACCAGATAAAAAACGATTACTACCGGGATCAGTTCAATGGCGCCCCGGCCGGAGATCTCAAGCTGGTAACCATCGGCGAGCGCAGCCAAATCGACTCTGAAATTGTCGCTATAAGCGGCGCGACGATAAGCAGCGAAGCGGTCGTCGAGATAGTGAGTAATTCCGTAACACAGGTTAAAGAGCAAATGCTAAAGAAAGGGATAATGGGTAATGACAAATAGTAATGCTAAAACCGCACGTTATTGGCAAACGCTGTTGGCCGGGCTGTGGCGTGAGAATCCGGTCTTTCGGCTGCTCTTGGGGATGTGCCCGACGCTGGCGGTGACCGCCGCGGTAAAGCCGGCCCTGACGATGGGCTGTTGTGTAATCTTTGTGCTTATATGCAGCAATATTATCGTCAGCCTGATGCGAAACCTTCTTAAGCCGCATCTGCGAATCCTGATGTTCACCCTGACAATCGCGACCTTCGTTACAATAGCGGATTTATTCCTGAAAGCGTTTGTGCCCCGAATGAGCGAGATGCTCGGGCCGTATGTTCCGCTGATTATCGTCAACTGTATAATAATCTGCCGGGCCGAGGCTTGTGCCAGTAAGAACGGCCTTGCGGTAAGTATCATCGATGCGTTGGGAATGGGCATAGGCTTTACACTCACTTTGTGCGTACTGGCCGGCGTTAGGGAAATTCTTTCCACGGGCGCCTTGTTTGAAATCCAGATTATCAGGCTCGGCTCGCAAGGCGGCTGGTTTGTGCCGTGGGCCGCAATGAGCATGCCGGTGGGAGCATTTATAACTTTAGGACTCATGTTGGGATTGGTAAATATGGTCGGCAAGAAAAAAACCTAAAAAGGAGGGATTATGGATACTCTTAATATTTTACTGATGAGTTTCATATCCATTGTTATAGTCAATAACCTTGTTTTCACGAAGTTTCTCGGTATCTGTCCTTATCTTGGTGTATCCGGCAGGATCGATATGGCCTTCGGTATGGGGATGGCCGTGACGTTTGTAGTAACGCTGAGCGGCACGATGACGTGGATGATTGACAATTGGATATTGATGAAACTCGGTCTGGAGGTGACGCGATATGTCTGCTTTATCTTGGTGATCGCCGGTGCCGTACAGTTGGTAGAGATGTATCTGCGAAAGTTTTTTCCTTCTTTGTACGACAGCTTCGGAATCTTTCTGCCGCTGATTACGACGAACTGTGCTATTTTAGGATTGTGTTTGTTCATAAACCTGTGGGGCATAAATTCCCTGCTCGAAGCGGTTGTTCTGAGCTTCGGGGCCGGTATCGGTTTTACGATGGCGATTTGTATTATGGCCGGCATTCGTGAAAATCTGAATTTGGCGGATGTCCCGGAATGCCTCAAAGGCGCTCCGATTACCCTGATTACCGCCGGATTGCTCGCCATGGCGTTTATGGGTTTTGCGGGGATGATTAGATAGGAAAGTAAACTAAAGTGACTAAAGTGAGCTAAAATGAACAAAAGCAATGCCAAATAACTATAACGAACTGACGCTTTTTAACTTTAGGCACTTTACATTTTAGGCACTTTAGACTTCTTGGTCTCTTTGAGTGTAATGGAATAGAAAATGCTTTTGGCCGATATTTACCAATTGTGGCAAAGCGCATGGCCCGCCGGCCTGACAATGCTCGGCCTGGGCAGCGGTTTTGCACTGGTGCTTTTAATCGCAAGCATTAAGCTTAAAGTCGAAGTCGATCCGAAGGTTGATGAAATCCACCGAGTGCTGCCGAACCTGGATTGCGGAGCTTGCGGCTTCGCCGGTTGCGGCCAGTACGCGAAAGCTGTGCTGGAAGATGCCGAACTATTGGGCAAATGCACACCTGGTGGGCCGGCTACTTCGGCTAAAATAGCAGACATATTGAATTTACATGTCAGCGACTCGGGGCCGCTGAAAAAACCTATCGTTCATTGCCGTGCTCACACTCAGGATAAAACCATATACGCGAAATATCAAGGTATACAAAGCTGCACGGCGGCAAACGCTTTGGCGAATGTCCAGGCTTGTGCGTTTGGCTGCCTCGGCTTCGGCGATTGTACGAGAGCCTGCAAGTTCGATGCTTTAGAAATTATTGATGGCCTTGCTACCGTCAACTATGACAAATGCACCGGCTGCACCGCCTGCTCGAAGGCTTGTCCGCGGCATCTGATCGAGATGGTTCCGTTCCGGCATGAAAATATGATGACGGTCGCCTGCAGCAGCAAAGAGACCGGCAAGAGTACGCGGGCAATTTGCAAAGTCGGCTGTATCGGCTGCGGCCTGTGTGCCAAACAGTCCGACCTGTTCAAAGTCGAAGATAACCTGGCCAGATGTGATTACGCAAAATACGAAACAACCGAAAAAGAAGAAACTGCCATGAACAAATGCCCCACTAAAGTAATCGTCTATCGCGGAAAAAACGCCCCGGATCCACTTACTCCAGGCAAAAAAACAACTGAAGCAACAAAAACATAGATCGGATAACCGAAAGTTTACGTTCCCGGGCCGGCATTTTTTACATACTTTTCAGCACCGTCGCTTTTTACTATCTCGTATTTTGGGCCGGGGGTTATTAGGATGGCTTCGGTTCCGGGCAGCTTCTCGATTAAAGCAAGGCCCTTTTCCGCGCCCATTACGCTTATCGAAGTTGCAAGCGCATCGGCTTCGGTCGCATTGTCGGCAATGATGGTGACGCTTGAAAGGCCTTCGGCGCTCGTCCCTGTCTTACGGTCCAGAATATGGCTGTAGCGTTTGCCTTCGATTAAGACAAACTGTTGATAATCGCCGCTTGTGGCTACCGCTGCATTTGTAATTTTCAGCACCAGCAGAAGTCCGCCTCCTTCGATGCCTTCGATAGCGGAGTTTGGGTCCTGCAATCCAATAAGCCAATGGTCTCTACCTTCCGGCGGCAAACCAAAGCATCTCACATCGCCGCCTATATCGACCATTGCCCCGATTGCGCCGTCTCGCTTCGCCGCTTCGATTGCCTTGTCAATGGCATAGCCTTTGGCTATACCACCCAAATCCAGGAGCATGCCGTTTTCGGAGAATCGCACCGTCTTGTTTTCACTGTCGAGTCTCAGCTTTTCAAAACCTACCTTCGATTTAGCCCGGGCGATTTGCTGCTCGCTGGGGGCGACTTTGTTTTCTTTCGCTTCGCGGAACAGAGCGATAAGCGGCCCGACCGTAACATCAAAAGCTCCGCCGGTCATTTTGCTGAATTCGACACTTCTTTGCAGTACTTCGTATGTGGACTCGCTGAGACGGACGGCTTTTTCGCCCGCCTCTCTGTTGACCCTGCTGATTTCCGAATCGCTTTTGTAATCGCTCATCAGCGCATCAACCTTGCGAATTTCCTCCAGGGCGGCCCGGACACATTTCTTCGCGGTGCCTGAATCTTCCGCCACGGCCACTACATGTGCGAAAGTGCCCATAATCATTTGATGGCCGCTGTCGGCATCGGCCCGGTCCCTGTCGGCACAAGAAAAAAACGAAATCGCGACCAGAGAAAGACAAACGAGTATGACTATGTTGCAACTAAAAATTCTGTTCATAAATAACCTTTCTACAAACAAGAATTGATAATTGATAATCGAGTGAGAATCAATAGAAATTAGTCGCTAATCAGTCTATAATGCCTTCATGTGTAAAAAGAAAGTGGTAATATTAACTGAGCAGGTTGAGCGGGAATTCCTGCCGTATGTTCGCAAGCCAGGCAGATACATCGGCGGCGAAATAAACCAGATAAAGAAGGACCTGCCACACTGCGAGCTGACCGTCGCGTTATGCTTTCCCGATATTTACGAATTGGGAATGTCTCACACGGGCCTTGCGATTATTTACGATTGCCTGAACAAAATCGACGGAATTGCCGCCGAGCGGATCTTCGCGCCCTGGCTCGATGCTGAAAAGGTGCTCCGTGAGAAGAAGATTCCCCTATTCAGTCTGGAGTCCAAGGCATCGTTAAAAAGTTTCGACATCGTCGGCTTTAGCCTGACCAACGAGTTGTGCTATACCAATGTGCTTAATATGCTCGATCTTGGCGGCATCAAAATACGCCGTCGTGATAGAGGCGAGAATGACCCGTTGATTATTGCCGGAGGAGGAATGTCCAATTGCTGTGAACCCGTCGCCGAGTTTATTGATCTGTTCCTGTTAGGTGACGGCGAAGAAGCTGTAGTCCGTCTTGCGGAGTTGATTCGGGCCCAAAAGAAATCCGGCACAGCTAAAAATGAGATTCTTTCCTCTATCGCCGACAAATTCGACTTCGCGTATGTTCCCGAGTTCCATACCGGCCAAAGGCTGCGAAACGCCGTCGTGGAAGATTTTGACAATGCTCCCGTGCCGCTTGCGCCCATTGTGCCGTTTGTGCAGGCCGTTCATGAAAGGATCAGCATTGAAATTATGCGGGGCTGTCCGGGCCGGTGCCGGTTTTGTCAGGCGAGCTTTTGCAGAAGGCCCATTCGTTATCGCAGCGTCGAAAAAATTATAGATATTGCAAAGGTCTGCCACCATTCGACGGGATTCGATACGGTAAGCCTGCTGAGCCTGTCGAGCGCCGATTATCCGGATCTCGAAGAATTAGTTGCCGGCCTTCACGAATATTTCCATGAAAAGCACGTCGGCCTGTCGCTGCCGAGCCTGCGTGTCGATAAGCAGTTGAAGATACTGCCCAAGCTGCTGACCTCGGTCAGAAAGGGCGGCCTTACAATCGCCGTCGAGGCGGCCAGCGAAAATTTACGGCAGATTATCAACAAGCCTCTGAAGGATGAGGACCTCTTCGCCGCGGCAGAGGCGGCGTACCGGTCCGGCTGGCAGAGACTGAAGCTCTATTTTATGGTCGGTCTGCCCGGTGAAACTGAAGATGATGTCAGGCGGATTGTGGAATTATCGTTCCAACTGGCGAAGCTGAGAAAAAAAGTTGACGGCAAAACGGGCCAGATAAATGCTGCCGTGAGCTGGTTCGTTCCCAAGCCGCACACGCCGTTCGGCCTGCTCGGCCAAAAACCGAAGTCGTATTTCGAGCATGCAAAAAAGATAATACTCGAAGAAAAAAGCAAGCTCCGCGCGAAATTCCTGCAGTTTAAGTTCCACCATATAAATCGCAGCGTATTGGAATCGGCAATCGGCAGGGGTGACAGTCACCTGTGCGATGTTATAGAAGCCGCCTGGCGGGACGGAGCAAAGTTCGATTTGTGGGACGAGTGTTTCGATTATGAGCTTTGGCAAAAAGCCTTCGAGAAATTCGGGATTGACGTTGAAACGGCGGCACAAAAACAATTCAATCCGGACGAAACCGCACCCTGGGAACACCTGGGCGGCCCGGATAAAAAGTATCTGCTCGGTCATCTTGAGAATGCGGGAAGCCGGATTTCGGAAAGTATGATTTGAGCGGTTTATGTTTGTAATGACGGTCGTTTAATAGACAATAAGAACTTCGACAAGCTTGCACCTTCCTATCGCAAGCACTATATTGGCTGGATCGCTGTTGCAAAAAGGCCGGAAACAAAAAAGCGCAGAATAGACGAATCAATAGCTTTATTAGAACAAGGTAAAAAACTCGGATTGAAATAGTTTATAACGATCGGGTTGAACAGATGCATTAGAGCGGCAAGTACTCTTTTGGAAAACACCAGTGCAAACGTTCCTGGATTTAATGCCGTTGGCGAAAAAAATGCTGAATAACAACTTCAAGTCAGCGGTTGCCTGATTGTTAGATTAAGTGCCTATCCGAATTATCCTTTAGCGTTTGTCATTCTGAGGTGAAGCCGAAGAATCTTGGGCTTGATATCGCCGTTCGCAACCCAGAAACTTTACTGCGTTCAGCATGACAAGTTATAACAAACCATTATTCGGATAGGCTCTAAGTCTTATTCACAACAAATTAATCTTTCGGATTTGCTACTCGTCCTATGAATAAAATGCTGCCGGAAAGGTTGTCTCGGATCAGGAACAAAAATGGATGGTCAGCGCGAAAAATCGGTATTCGGGTAGGCCCCATCGATGTCAGCGTCATCACGACTCCCGTTGCCGCCGCCGCTTCTGTTCCTTCCTCGTTGACCTCGACATAGGCCTTGTGGATTATCGCCGAGATGAAGAGGTCTCTTTTGCCATTCATCCCGGAGAAGTCCGCATTTGAAGAAAACGCGTCCGTCATTCCCATCGATCTTAGTACGGAAGCCAGGCTGAACTGGCTTGTCATCTTGAACTTCGGCACAAAAACTACAATTTCACGTTTGAAAATTTTGGCCATCCAGAGCGACAGGTTTTCCGTCGTAAGTTTTTTCTCAAATTCGTCGAGACCATCCGATTCTTTCGGGAGCAGGATAATCATCGAAAGCTCTTCGCCCACGTAGGGCAGTTCGAGTGCCTGGAAGGTGTCCGTTTCCATGTAGCTGAATTCTGCCTGCTGGTTCATCATTGCAACGTCGATTTTTCGGCCGTCAGGGATACTGAAAGGTGCATCCTGAGTTTTGTCTTCCTTGAATTGCCTAGCCCAGTTGCCCTTAAAGTAAATGGCGTTTGTCAGAACCAGCCTGGTCATCGAATCCAGCACGCCTTTGCTGATAAGATTTTCGATCTTTTTTTTGGTCTTTTTTTCGACCCAGGTGTTGATGGTCTGGCGTGCGGTCTCCGTAGCTGTTATAAAATCGACTTCGTTAAGCCCGCCGTCGTAATTGGTTCGGATAAGCTCCAGAAAATCCTCAAGAAATCCGTACTCCTTCTGGCCCCAGAGGGCGTTGGCCACGGTTAAAGCATAGCCTCCTTTTTGGCCTCTTTTGTTGAGGTCTTTTATGATGGCCCCGAATATCGAAGTGAATTGCCGTCTATCCGGCAGAGATTTCGATGAGGAATCTGTTGTTCGATTCACGGAAACGGGGAAATGCAGCACTCCGGCCATTTGCGATTCTGTTTCACTTCGCGCTCCGGCATGAGCCATTGCCAAAGCCGTCGAGATGCTGTAGGGCGAGAAAAACAGATTTCCTTGCGTGCTTTGTAATTTCGCAAAAAGCTCCAGAGCAAACTTGTTATTACCTTCTACGACGATTTTTTTGTTCATATCTTCTTTTGCTGTCTGATTATCCATCGCTAATGAGTTAGCTGAAACTGTTATGGCAGCCAATAAAACAAATATTCCTTTAATAACCTTCATATCGATTACCCTCTAAAAATCCACTAAAAAGTGCTGTAAATAACGACTAACCGCCCTGTTTTTGGGCAAAACCATGTTTTTTGCGTATTGCAATTTTTCAATTGTTGACAAAGAAAAGGTTTTATTGTATTATAGCTTATTATAAATAAGCTGTGAAAAGTCATTTTTTTATGAGGGTAGCCATGAGCTCTAAAAATGACGGTTTCATACGGCGATTCAAATGGCATTTAGTAATTATTTGTGTCGCTTTGGTAATTGTGTTGGTTCTAACTCTTTTTACCGATATATTCCAGAAATCCCAAACCGATTTACTGCGCCAGCTTGTATTCATACTCGGCGCTTTAGTGTTTATATGCGCACTTCTGACAATGCTCTCGAGAGTATTCAAGATACTCGATGCGCTTCGGGATAACAGCGTTAAACTCGAAGAAGTTACAAGCGCCCTGGAAAAGATCAGCTCAGGTCTGGCTCAAATCAATCATAGCACCCGCGTAAGCGAAACAGCCAAGGCAATCGCATTCCGTGATGCTGATAAGCAATCTCTCCGAGAGGCTGTATTCGATAAGCTCCAGCAGCAGGATTTTAGTGCCGCCGAAGAAATAATCAATGAAATTTATAAACGGCCGGAATACAAGGAGCTTGCCGAGCAACTGAAAGCACAGACTAATCGCTACCATGATGCAACCGACCAGGAGCGAGTCGGTCAGCTCGTAGCACATATAAATAAGCTGCTTGACGAATGTCAGTGGGGCAGGGCCAGTGCCCAGATCGAAGGATTGATTAAGGCTCATCCGGATGACGAGCAGGCAAAAACGATGAGACAAGTCCTGCTTGATAAGAAGCAGGAGCGTAAAAGGATACTGCTTGCCGCCTGGGATGATGCCATCCAAAACCAGGAGACCGACCGCAGCCTGGAGATTCTCAAAGAGCTTGACCAATATCTTACTCCGAATGAAGGATTGGCCCTGCAGGAAGCCGCAAGAGATGTCTTCCGCACCAAACTTCACAACTTAGGTGTGCAATTTGCCATCGCCGTAACCGAAAAAAGATGGGTCGGCGCGCTCGATGTCGGGCAGCATATTATCGCCGAATTTCCCAACAGTAAAATGTCCGAGGAAATCCGCGGAAAGCTGGATGTCCTTAAGCAGAACGTCCAAATGCAAAATAATTGATGCTCAGATACTAATCTTATCAACACGCCTGCAGCAGAAAGTTAACAACAGGATAAACATACGGCATTTTTCTTTCGTTCTAACACGCCCAAAAATCCCATAGTCCGAAAAAATTGTAGTTATTTTTGTTAATATTACACTTTTTTGCTTGACGACAGATATATTTATTGATAAATAAAGAGTAATCATACACATGAGTCTTAAGAGAACAATCATGCTGATATGCCTGATTCGGTAAAGTCGAAGGACTCGGTAGTATGGATGGGTGTGTGAAATAGGAAATTGCAAGTAGGTACTATAGGAAGGAGTCCAGGGTTATGGTCAAAGGAGTGAAGAGGAAGAGCATTTACGATGAAATTGGATGGACGGGTTTGTTAAACGTTGTCTGGAGTTCTGTGCCTTATCCCTTAAGATTTTTTGCTCTGCCTTACGGTTTGCGTATCTATGGAAATTTGCTCAAGGCAAGTGCAAATCTGCAACAATTATTGGGTGTGCATTCCCGGGAATACATGTCTTCTAAGTTATTTCGACTTTTTAGACCGAGATACCATAAGGTCAAATACATTCTTAAGGGTTATGGAATAGAGGCTTGACCGGGGTGACACATCCGCATTTTGCCGCAGTGGAATGCGTAGGTTTCGGTTACGTCCAATTTTGCCGATTTACCGGCTGAACCTGCCGGAATTGTTCCATACGGCTGCGCTCAGAGTCCACCCTGAGCTTGCCTAAGGGGCAGAGTTTGATTGGCTTTAATTGGGTTTGTTTTCTCGCCGCCTCCGACTATACAAATTACCATTATTCCTTGTCTATACTGCTATTACGTCATTTTTCCCCTCAGCAAAATTGGCTTTGTTTTTTCAAATTGGATTTTCAACACCCAGAAAATCCGGGGACTAAATAATATTGGCTTTGTTTTTCGCCGTCCAAAACCGCCAAAACCAGCAAAATACCCATAAGTCTCTGCTATTACTCAATTAACGTCATTTTGCCCATTTTGACATTGGCTTTGTTTTTTCAAATGTACTTATAGCCACAGAGGCACAGAGCTCACCGAGAAATAATCAATAGTCAATAATAATTCATCAATCCATAGGTCTCCTGTTATCCTGTTATCCTGTTATCCACATCCTGATACCCTGATTATCTGGTCCACACCTTCTGTATTCTGTATTCTGTATTCTGTGTTCTGTCTCATACCATTAGTCATTAGTCAATATTCAATTAGTTAAGTATTATACTAAATTATGTTCCAAAAATCAAGAGCTTTCCCAAAAAATTCTCCGTGAGACGCAACTCGATACCCGATTCTCGATGCCGGTTCGTACCTCGGTTTTTTTAATGCCGTTTTTGCTCGAAAAAGGCCGATTTATCAATAATTTGGCAAATATTTTCACTCGGAGTGCCATAGGGTTGTCACTCATGAGTTTTTTTCTTTGCGTTTGTGGTTCCATACACCTTATTTAAGAGAAAAAGGGTTGCGTTATCGCGGCCTGTTATGTTATAATCTACCAGACAAGTTCAACCGCGGAGTGCATCAGATGTAATCAGGGCGTTAGTCAAATAAACCGTTGTCTATAATAAGCAGTACCATGATGTGCGGGGCGAGAAGATTTGGCCGGGCGGACCAAAGGATTGCCGGACGGCAAAGCGGATTGTTGGCGGGGCGAGTTAGAAGAAACTTCTCTAACGGGGCGGGATTTACTTTAATAGAGCTTCTGGTTGTGATTGCAATTCTCGTGTTATTGATGGCGATATTGCTGCCTTCTCTCCAACGGGTTAGGAAGCAGGCAAAGACGATCGCCTGTCAAGCTAACCAGAAACAATGGGGTTTATTTTTTTCAGCCTATACGTCAGACAATGACGGCAAAATTTGGCATCATACGGGGCCTGAGATTGAATTCTTACACCCCTTTGGGCCGTTTCAACAATCTGAGACCAGCGAGCATATTGACCTTTTATTATGTCCAACTGCCAGAGTCGCGAATTGGGAACAAGTAGAGTACTTAGTGGATGTGACATTGGAGGGAAGCACGTTTTCACCCTGGGTTAAACGTTCCTTTATGCACAGGCCCTTTCTGATTTCGAGCTATGGCTTTAACATCTACATATTTGATCAATCTGTTCATCACGAGGTACCGTTATGGGTAGATCAATATTGGGGCACTTGCCTTGTAAGGGGTGCCGCACGAGTTCCGTTCCTTTTGGATTCCAGAAGGCCGGCCGCGGGACCAAATTTCCCAAACATGACTCCTCCGGAATATGAAGATATAACTCCCACCGGAGGGATGGCTACTTACTGCATAAACAGACACATTGAGGGAATTAACAGTCTCTTCATGGATTGGTCTGTTCGGAAGGTAGGACTCAAGGAATTGTGGACTTTGAAATGGCATCGTCAGTTCGACACAGCAAACGAATGGACCAAAGCCGGCGGGGTGCAGCCCGAAGACTGGCCGGAGTGGATGAGAAGCTTTAAGGACTATTAAATAACTTAAAATTTGGAGGGTGGGCCATAGCAGAGAAATTGCTATGGCTTGTCATTCTGAATGAAGTGAAGAATCTCAATTGTAAGGCCAGATGCTTCGTGATGCTCAGCATGACAGAGTAAGCGAATAAGCGAGAAAAAGATGTTGGAACAAAACAACATAAGTCGGAAAAAAGAAAATAGAAGAAATCTCTATCACGTGTCAGGATTTACACTCATCGAGCTGTTAGTGGTGATCGCTGTGATCGCGCTGTTGATGGCGATTCTGCTGCCGGCGCTGCGGCGAGCAAGAAATCAGGCCAGAGCGGTTGTCTGCCAGGCAAACCTTAAGCAATGGGGAGCAATACTTAATCTTTATACCGAGGATAACAGCGGCTGCTTCCCTGTTTATGATAATGATTTTGATATTATATGGTTTCTCCGTGGTGCTATCGCAAGATCCGATGACCAGGTCGAGGAGTCATTGCAACCTATAGAAGCAAGAGGTATAGCCTGCTGCCCCATGGCCGTCAGACGTGGCAGGTCACACCGTGTCGTTATAAATTATGATGATGGATTAACCGCAGAAGGATGGTGTGGTAAAACATTTGATGCCTGGGAATTGATAAGCCCGGGTCGGCCGTTTCGCACCAGCTATGGATTCAACGGATGGTTGTTCTGCTGTGATTTCGACGCTTCAGTTCCCGTTCGCACTCGTTGGTTTGGTGATATGACTGGCGTACGAATTGACACACTCAGAGGCAGAAGCAACATCCCCGTGCTTCTCGATGGCAGAATGCCCTATGGTCACCCCGATTGGCGTGATCCGCTGCCATTAGCTGAGGGCATGGGTTTTGGCATGAGCAGCTTTACCATAAACCGGCACAACGGGCACATTAACGGCCTTTTCCTGGATTGGTCGGTAAGAAAAATCGGGATCAAAGAGCTATGGACGCTCAAGTGGCATATGCAGTGGGACACGGCAAATCCCTGGACCAGGGCCGGCGGTATGCAACCGGAAGACTGGCCGGAGTGGATGAGAAGCTTTAAGGACTATTAAATAACTTAAAATTTGGAGGGTGTGCCACAGCAGAGAAATTGCTATGGCTTGTCATTCTGAATGAAGTGAAGAATCTCAATTGTAAGGCCAGATGCTTCGTGATGCTCAGCATGACAGAGTAAGCAAATAAGCGAGAAAAAGATGTTGGAACAAAACAACATAAGTCGGAAAAAAGAAAATAGAAGAAATCTCTATCACTTGTCGGGATTTACACTCATCGAACTATTGGTGGTGATCGCTATCGTTGCGCTGTTGATGGCGATTCTGCTGCCGGCGCTGCGGCGAGCAAGAAATCAGGCAAGGGCGGTTGTCTGTCAGGCAAATTTGAAGCAATGGGGAACGATATTGATTCTATACACCGAGGATAACCAGGGACGGCTTCAGGGAAAAATCGGAGATGCCTTATGGTTTTTACGCGGCTCTACCCTCAACGAGGATGATCCGAACAGACCGAGCTTATATCAAGATATAAACGCTAAAGGTATAGCATGTTGCCCGATGGCCGCCAAACCATGTAACGATGAAAGAGCACAAGGAACTATTACTATGAATAATGCCGACTTTGATACGTATTCGTACCAGGTGAGGGGTAATCTAGGTTCAACATTTCAAGCCTGGGAGATTACGGCCCCGCGTCCACCCTTTCTCTGCAGCTACGGATTCAACTCCTGGTTATTTTACGATTTTTTTGATAGCAGCTACAACTCCCATAATACGTACTCTATTAAGGGCAGGGCAAAAGTACCCGTATTACTAGATAGTACAGCTCCTTGTATTCCCTTTTGGGAGTTTACCACTCCGCCAAAAACTGCGCAAGATGGATCAGGCTTTATCATAAACCGGCACAATGGATACGTTAATAGCCTGTTTTTGGATTGGTCTGCCAGTAGGGTCGGCCTCAAGGAGCTGTGGACGCTTAAGTGGAAACAGCAGTTCGACACGGCCGGTCCCTGGACCAAAGCCGGCGGTGTGCAGCCCGAAGATTGGCCTGAGTGGCTGAGGAACTTTAAGGACTATTAAATGTATATCTTGGAGGGTGTGCCGCAGCAGATAAATTGCTGTGGATTGTCATTCTGAACGAAGTGAAGAATCTGAAATTTTGAGGCCAGATGCTTCGCGATGCTCAGCATGACAGAGTAGGTGAGTAAGCGAGAAAAAGCGAACGAGCTCTCGGCGCGGAAGGACTGCGCTTACCAAGCTCGGTTTCGAGCTTGGGCGTAAACAATTATCTCTATAAACGGACGGAGGCGATGAAAAAGAAAGGAGTCTTAAAATGCAATACATATCAATTGACCTGCGAATTGTAATTATCATTACAGTTTACTCCATCATTGCTTTTGGAATCACCAACTACGAAAATCCAGACAAAGTGGAACAGACCATCGAGATCATAAAAGAGTATATGTCCCGCTCACCAACTCCGTGGCCGGAAGAATGGAAGAGGGAGTACGTAAAAACCATCCACAGTATAATTGATTCGTATAAGGATGTTACTCATTTCGATTTAAGATTGCAAATTCTTAGAAAATGCTTCGCGCCTTATTGGGAGAGTTTCAATAAGATATCCGAAAGATATTTTTTCGAATTACATTGTGCACGAATCCGATGGTACACCGAGCATCTTATGGAATCAGAGTTTCCTACCGACGCCGAAAGACAGAAACTGCGAAATCAATATAATGACATCTGGAACTGTGCGGCAGACTCGCTATTGAAACAATTTCCTTTTCTCGATCCGAACACGGTTGAACAGGCAAAAGCAGATGATCTGAACCTATGCTATCGTAAGATTGAAGCGCCGCTTATGCCTGTTTATTTAAAGCCCATGTCTGAGGAACAGGTGGCGCAAATCAAGCAGAGTTGGAACAATCTGCGCTACATCCGTATCGATTTATGGCGCAGGCTCAACGATAGTTCTAAAACACCTGTTGAGAACCTCGATGCGCCGTCGTCCAACGCAAAATATGATTATCAATTGATTAAAGAAAGCTTGTCGCAATTGCTTGAGCTTGTATGGACGATCGTACCGCAACGTCCCGACTATTACCTAAGCGCAATAAAAAACAGGGATAATGAACTGAAGCGTTGTTTTCAGTCGAAGAGCATGGCCCGAAGCGACCAGCAACTCCTGGAAAAGGAGTGTTCGAGACAATTGCTTCAAATCGAACACATTAGTTTTATTTTGGCGGCACTGTTGGAAACAATGTCGTACAATGATGGATTGGATTCCATCAGACCACTTGAGAAAAGTCTGTTAGAACAGCAGGGCAGATCTGCGAAAGGAGGTGGTGCCTATGAGGTAGGTACTTTTTCAACGGAAAAGTAAAAGGATTATATTTATTCAAGGAAAAATAAAAATATGGAGATTTAACAATGAAATCTAATACGTTATACGCAAGTGTCATCGCGATGCTCTTTATCTCGACCATTGCATTCGGCACTGTTTTATCTGACAGCGACGGGTGCGGTAATTCTGCCGAGAAATCTGCAAGCGCATCAGGCAGCAATCCTTATGATGAACAAAGCGAATCAGGATGGTACTGGGAATATACCACTCGGGGGGGTAGCTGCGACTGGAGCTTTTCTAACCATGCAGATTCGGATGCATGGGTCATTCTAATGTTGGGTGAAGGGGCGAGTGCAACGGGAATTGGAAAGGCCGAGGTTACAGGCCCGGTAAGCAATACCGCGTATGTGAATGCCTCTGTATCCGGTACAGGATCTTACGATTATCAACTGGTATCAGATAATCCGGGTCCTGATAGCGACTCTGGTTCTGGTACAGATGATTGTTTCGAAGCTTACACAGGCATCTGTATCGATGTTGTTGCTCTTGCTGTAGCAAGCATAGAAGAGGGCTCAGGATGTTATGCAAACGCTCATGCAAAAGCCAATGGTAGTGTTAGTTTGTCTGAAAACTAAGCAATTTATTTTTCCCGGCTAATATGTTTGATGGTAGCCTGGTTGTTCCGACATACTGACGTAATGGTATTGACGATGATAGTACCTGCTGTATCTAATTGATTTGTATTTTGAAAGGACGGTGGCTTATGTTCGAATCTTATCAATGTCATCAATTGATGACGACCTGGATGAGTAATATCTTCCGGAGGGTATTTCTTGTTCTTATGATTTCGTGCAAAGTCACTGTCCTTCTCTTTATTATTTCCGTATCCGGCGCAATGCGAGCCGATGGATCGATAAGCACTGATATACATCTTTTTGAGTTCACCTCGGAATTTTATATGCCAATGGGTAACGGTCGTATTGACGGACTTATGGCTTCCGACGGCTCCCGGCAACGTATCGCTATCTACTGGATCGAACCGGCTGTTTATCATGACAGCACGTTCTTTTTGGGTTACAGCGATTTTATCTTCGAAGATGATTTAGTCCACTATTGGATACACGGACAATCACAGCCCGGCACCTTTAACTTGTCCGATAGAGAAAGCGATCCCCTTTTGCAACGGGACGTTTCGGTCGAGTCGGTAGCCCGCTCCGCGCTGGCTATCGCGAATCGCATAAGGTCTGATCCCGAGCAAGCGGATACCGCACTGGAAGTGGGCAAGTTCTTCAGGCAAAGCCGGGGTCAGCCGGATTACTCATACGAAGTGCCTTCTGAGCAAACAATAATTGATAAGTCGGATATCAGCAGTGCCTCGGACGTGCAGATATTGAACGCACTTCCCTTTGGAAGGAAATATTCGAAAAAAACACAAAATGACGGGACTATTGTCTGGCAAGCACAAAGAGTTTTGGACGGCCCGAATGTTGCCCGTGTGACAGTTAAGCCCATTTCAAGTACCGAACACGATTGTAACATGAGCATGTTTGATCCGGATTCTCTGGGTCAGTGGACGCTCGTGCCGGAGCCTTACAGGGTGTATTGGTCGCTCGATCAAATCTATTCTAAGTTGAAAGATACGCCGGATAATGCTGTTGTAGGCACTGAGCTTCATACGGAGATTGAGTCTTACCTGGATAAAAATAAAATACCGGAACGTATAGATTTGTCTTTCAATAAACTGCTGTTCAAGATATCCTTATTGACAGATGATATGGATTGTGTTTCCCGTTCCGCCTATGCAGTTGTCGCAGCGCTCTGCCGTGACTCATCTGTAAGCAGTTATCAGGGCCTGCTGGAACTGGCCAGAATCGACTCACAAATTCGCGAAATATATCCTGAGCAGGCCGACGAGATGATCTGTCCACTCGTAGCCCTGATGATAAAAGATATAGGCCAGGATGTGCAGAGCAGTATAAAAAGATTAATGCCCACCATCGAGAATAACAAGTGGTTTTCTTATGGAAAGCTGCTTATTGATGAGGCTCGTATACAAGGGCTAATGGAAAATGATATAGCGGTCACTTTTACCAAAAAACTTCAAGCATCACGCTTGGCAAGAACCCGTCACCCGTTTGATCCCTGTGAAGCATGCGCAAGCGTAAAGCAGTATCTTACCCAGCTCGACGACGATCCTCCAGAAGGTAATCTTAGTATGGACGATGTCCGACAAATTTTGCAAAATGGACTTACAAAGCCCTTTGCGGATGTCAACCTTGTATTAAAGCACGAGCTTATCGAAGATATTATCCACTCGATTCATGTGATTGTTGGGGATGGCCTATTCCGTGGCGATAAGGACAGACTCATCGGATCTGTCGAGCGATTCTCGGGGCTTTATCTGGTGGTCTTCAGGTATCAAGAACCGATAGACACAGTCCTTGCCACTTTCCTGGCGTTGTCCTTTTGCGATATTTCGACGCCGGAGGATCATGATGTGTTATTTTCGCAGATTCACAAGCTCTGTGCTGAATTCCAATCTCTGACAAACACAATGTTGGCCGAGCGGGGACTCGACGAATTGGTCGAGCCCAATGATGTAGAGCGCTTGTTCACCCGGTATAAGCAGAGATTTCGAAACTATCTTAACGATCCCCTTTGGCCTCCATTCAAGTTTCCACTGACGGCTAACGAACAGACCAGGCTTAGAAACAAGCTCGAACTGTGCTTCGATCAATTAGAACCGTTATTCGACGAGATGGCACTCAAAGTTAAATATGGGGGTGTTAGTGATGAGTTGAAAATTAAAACAAGATATGAAATCGCTAAAGCGATATTACAGCTTCTGCCGCAGGCGGCATTTCTCCGCAGACCTTCGTATCCCGGAGTCTCGTGCCGACATCGAGGTAGATACGGATTTGCAGCGGTGATAAGAGGGCCTCTCTATATAGAAGGTAACCGACCAAAGGAGAAATTCAAGGTGATGAAGTATTTCCACCTGGGACACAGGCTCGAGGACGTAGTCAAACGAGAAAGGGAACTGGTTTTGCCCCGTTAAAAGGGCGTGGCAGGGAACAAAAAAAGTTGGTTCAAGTAATCCGGATTAATCAGGAAGAATTTTATATTACTGGAAATCGAACAACGACTGAGTCTTGATCATTGTCACCTGGTCGGGGTAGGCGGCGAAGGTGTGTATGTGCAATTCGGTTCGCCTGGCCTCGAAGTCGACGTAGCAGAAGGGCTGGAGCTTGCCGATTTCCAGTTCCGGGAATTTCACAAACACGCCTCTGTTTCGGGCGAAGCGTTCAAGATCGGTATGGCTTTGCTTGTACAGATTGGGACTCATTTTTTCGACTTGAAAGTCGGTCATATAACTTACGCCCCGGCTCAAGGTGCATTTATGAGTTCTTGGGCCGCGGAATTGAAAACGTTCGAGCAGCCCACGAGAAGGCAGCATCTGGCCCGGAGCACTTACGACTTCGGTGAGACAGATGTCGCCGGAAAAAACGCTGACGACGTGTGTGCACCCGGTAACCCAGATAATCGACTCGTATTTTTCGGTATTTAAGTGGCGCTTGGCATAAATCTGGAAAAGCTCAGGGTGTAGAGGTCTTTGAAAAAGACTAAACATCAATTCCTCTATTGCAACATTGATTTGCGGTAATTCCATTTCATAGCCCTAATACAAAATACTGACGTTCAAGTTGCTCTTATTATACCAAAATTTATCCACATATTCAAGGCTCATATTAGTATTGATAAGGCCGTTATCAGCCCTTATAGGACGATTTTTATGCAAGCTCAGCAACCTAAAAGAGTAACGGTAGGAAAGTTTTTTGAAAAAAATATTAAAAAATATGCGGATGCTTTCTGCTTTCCTCTATGGGAAAAACCGGGCGGTAATGGAGACGGCGATAATATTGTAAAAGGCGTGAGTTCCTGCGGTAATTCCGAAGCCGCGAATCGCAAAAAGAACTGCAAAATAAATTCCTGCGACTGTTCGAAAAGCAAACCTTGTCAAATTAAAGGGATCTGCAGCGTTTGGCCGGCCGCTGAAAAAATCTATATGGTGATGTGCGCTGAAAAGCGCCGCTGATATGAGAACTGAAAGCACAATAGAGTTCTGGTGATTTAATCTAAGAGCATCCTGCAGGAGCAGCATCAAAATACATATTAAAATCAATCGAAAAACAAGTTCTTCGTAAATCCCTGCGCCTATTCCAGTAACAATATTCGCCAACAGCGCCCGATTCGATTCGTCTCCGTCAGGCCGACCCGCAACGGTAGATAAGCGACTGTTTTCCACCGATGAGCAGTTCGTCGGCTCGCCGGCCCGGGTTTTTATCGCATTGTTTTCAAACCGGCTGATGTTGCTTTCAGCGCCGGTGGAGCTGCTTAAAAACAAAGTCAGGACAATCAACGGCACTGCGAGCAAAACGCATTCGACGGCCATCGGCAAAATATCGCCGAGCCACAAACGCCACTCCTTACGCGATGTAATCTGCATTGCTATCAAAATCACTACAACCGCTACCGGAGGCGCAAACCATGCAAATTTACCTCCGAAACCTACCGAATCGAGCAGATTTTGCATCCAGACAAAAGCCACCACTCTAATCTGCGATTGATTCAGGATGTCAGTGTTAATGCCAAACGTCCCCACCTCGTAGAAGATAATAAACGGCAGCAGAAAAACTATGGCGTAAATCGGACGAGATGTCCTCTCGAGATAGGAATCTCGCGCAAAGTTAAACAGTTGCCCTGTGCTGTACCTGGATTCCTTTTCCTTTTTTTTAGTTTTTTTTGCTTTACCCATTTCTCATTTGCAACAGCATTATTTCCGTTCTTCGTGGGTGTTCCTTAATTTCCACCGCTGAATTTCTACAGAGTCTACTTCAAGTAAGCCGAAAATACAATAGTTAACCTAATTGTACAAGTTCGTTGGTAATAACGGTATCCAAAAGCCGTTCCCGTAATTGTTTTCAGCGGCGCCGCCGGATACCTAAAAGATAGCGATGCTATTAGCATATTCTTAGTATTATGACACCCGATAAATTAACCGAAATCTATCAACTGCTTTACGAAGCCTTCGGCCCGCAGCACTGGTGGCCGGGTGAAACGCCGTTCGAGATCATTGCCGGTGCGATACTGACCCAGAATACGAGTTGGACAAATGTAGAAAAAGCGATCGAGAATCTAAAATCCGGTAAGTATTTAACGCCGCCAGGTCTCCATACAGTCGATATTTCACTGCTTGCAGAAATGATTCGGCCGGCCGGCTACTACAACATTAAAGCAAAACGGCTCAAGAACTTCGTCGACTGGCTCTTTGACAGTTACAACGGCCAAATTACAAACCTTGAGACCGTCTACACGGACCAATTGAGGGAGGAGCTGTTGGAGATAAAGGGTATCGGGCGTGAAACTGCCGATTCTATTTTGCTTTATGCTTTGGGCAGACCCGTTTTCGTTGTGGATGCTTACACAGCTCGAATTACCATGCGGCACAAACTGATCGAGCCGGACGCCGATTATGAGCAGTTGCGGGAATTATTCGAATCGAATCTGCCGGAGGACGTACGGCTTTTCAACGAATACCACGCGCTGCTGGTCAGAGCCGGTAAGGAATTCTGCAAGACCAAGGCCAGGTGCTCCGGCTGTCCCCTCGAAAAACTCCCCCATACCCTCGACATCGAATATTTCTAAAAGCAATTTCTTTAAATACGTTATTTTTTTGTTAGCGTAGAAAAGGCGAAAAATCAAATAATCACTAATCGTTATTTAATCAATATACACTTGCAAGTTATAGGGTATCTCTTACACTAATGACCTATAGAAAAGATATTTTGAGTAAGTAAATTATATATTAACTGATGTGATGAAGTAAATTAACATTGCGTATGTGTTCTTATTCTTTGATTTTGAAACAGCAGTTGGAGTTGGTGTATTTATATCAAAGACCAATGTTATGAAAGATAATAAAGAATATGATGTAGACGAAGCTTGGCGAAGAGAAGAACCGTCTGATGTTGATGACTGTTTGAAAAGACTTGTAGAATTATCAACTTCAGATAAAAAGGTTGAGTGCCATGGAGCTTCTATGCTGGAGTATGATGGGAAATTTTCTATACGCCCGAAATTCGACATACGCTTTTCTGAAAATGATAAAAACAAAAAAAGCGACAAAAAAAGGAAAGAGAAACAGAAAAAGAAAGAGAAGGAGTTAATTCAATCTTTTAGAGAAAAAGCATTTCCTTTTTTACCGCCAGAGGCTCGCCGATTTATTGACGTTGCTCGCTTTAAATGGAACACATATTATAATACCGGTACTCTCTTTATTGGTCGTCACTATCGCTTACCAACACGTTGCATTGATTGGACTACAGATCCTTTCATAGCCTTATTTTTTGCCTGCTGCAACGATACTAATGAACCTGGAGTTATTTGGTGGATGGACTATAAAAATTTTTCACATGCGATTGCAATGCAGTGGCCATACTTCTACAATAAATACGAACAAGTAGAAGAAGATTTTGAAAAGAATTTCAAGAATGGTAGGAATGAAGATATACTAATCAGATATCACTATCATTGTTTGTTAGACCGTCCTCAAAAACAGAAGGCACATATAATTTTATCCGGAGAATATGATGTTCATCATGATAAAGCAATTCACCGCTTGGGTGTTAGGAAGTGCGGACGTATAGTTATTAGGTCTGAAATAAAACAAAATCTTCTGGATAAACTAACCCTGTGGGGAATAAACAAAACAACTCTCGCAATCGAAGATTCATACTTAGAGAAAATTGCCCGTCAAGTAGCTGATGAGGTATTAGGTTCCGAAAAGAGCAAAAAAGCAAAATAGTGTTAGATACAATTTCCATTCACACAAATACTTATTCTGATTTCAGTTTGACTGTAAAATTGTTGAAAGCTATACTAATTCTATGGACAAAGAGCAAATTAAAAAGACATTATTGGAGGCTGTAAGAAATAGCCCGCATTTGGAGTCAATTAAATCCGTAGCTATTTTTGGCTCATATGTCAACGGTACACCGAGTTCCGACAGTGATATCGATGTGCTGATAGATTTTGAGCCTTCAGCAGTAATAGGATTTTTCGCTCTGTCTGATATTAAAAGCAATTTCGAGTCTTTCTTAAAAAAGTCAGTCGATTTGCTTACTCCTGCTGCTATCAGTAAGTACTTTCGTGATGAAGTCATCAATCAGGCAGAAACCATTTATGAAAAGTGATAAACTATATCTGAAGCATATCGATGAAGCCATTGAAAGCATCGAGGAATATCTTAGTGAAGTCTCATATAGTGAGTTTATATCAAGCAAGATGATGATAGACGCTGTTGTTCGGGAGCTCGAAATAATTGGAGAGGCATCAAACAATCTTAGCGATGATTTTCGTGAGAAACATTCAGAAGTATTCTGGCGACAAATGAAGGATATGAGGAATTTTCTGATACACGAATATTTCGGAGTGAACACCAAGGTAGTCTGGGATACCTGCAAAAACGATTTGCCTGTACTCAAACAGTTTATTTCTACTATTTTGTGAGGTTAACAACTCTTTATCAGCAGGTGGAAAGAAAAACAGTTCTCGAAAAGTTCAACTTTCCTTAATTTCACTTTACATTTTTAGTGTATTTCCTGTCCGGGTTTTGCTCCGGTGTCGGCGGTTAGCATAAAGATGTCTTTTCCGCCGGTGCCGGATGCAAGGATCATTCCTTCGGAAAGGCCGAATTTCATTTGCCTGGGTTTAAGGTTGGCTAAGAAAACAACGATTTTTCCAATTAGCTCTTCGGGTTTATAAGCGGTGGCGATACCTGCAAAAACTGTTTTTTCCGGTCCCCCCACATCCAGAACCAGCCGCAGCAACCTGTCGGCGCCTTCGACTGATTCAGCCTTTAGAACTTTTGCGATTCGCAGGTCGATCTTCGCGAAATCATCAATTGTGCACTCAGGCTTGAACGGCTCGGCGGGTTCTGTCGCCGCCGGCTGAGGAGCCTTAGTTTCCTTACTCTCTTCTACCATTGCATTCACCTTTTCTTCTTCAATTCGTTCAAACAATCGTTCAAAATCGTTTATCCTGCAATCTTCAAGCACCGTATCGAAGTCTGCAAAACACAGTGTGTCAACGTCAAGGAACCGCTGCACTTTCCCGGCATATTTGGGCACGATGGGTTTAAGGTAAATCGCCAGGATGCGGACGGCGTTTATCACGGCGGTTAAGGTCGTTCGTGTTTTTTCCGGGTCGGTTTTTACAGTCACCCAAGGCTGATTCTGCTCGACATATCGGTTCGCCTCATCAGCAAGGGCCACAATCGAGCGGACAACAGCAGCATATCTGAGGTTCTCGTAGTTCTCTATTATCTGGTCTTTTACGGCAGTAAGCTTGTCAATCAATTCTGTGCCCTGTTCATCCAGCCTTCCAAGCTGAGAGTCGAGTTTCTTCGTCAGCATCGGGCCCGAGCGGGACGCCAGGTTTGCAAATTTGCCTACTAAATCAGAATTGATTTTGCTTACGAAGTCTTCCATCCTCAAATCGATATCATCGATTCCATCGGTTAGCTTGCTTGCGTAGTAATAACGCAGGTACTCGGGATTCAAGTATTTGGTATAAGTACTTGCCTTAATGAAGGTTCCTCGCGACTTACTCATTTTCTCGCCGTTAACGGTCAGGAAACCGTGGATGAACAGCTTCTCGGCGGTTTTGATGCCGGAGCCGATTAACATGGCAGGCCAGAAAAGTGCGTGAAAGTACATAATATCCTTGCCGATGAAATGATACAATTCGTACCCACCGCCGTCGGCTTTTTCTGAGCCGGCGCCGGGCCAGAGACTATCGAAATCGAGGTTGTTCTTGTCGCAATAGTTTTTGGCCGAAGCCATGTACCCTATAGGTGCATCCAGCCAAACATAGAAAAATTTATTTTCTTCTCCCGGTATTTTGAATCCAAAATACGGCCCGTCACGGGATATGTCCCAGTCTTTCAAACCGGCGTTAAACCATTCATCGAGTTTGTTCGCCACCGATTTTTGGGTGTGACCTCCGGCAATAAGGTCCCTGAGCGGTTGCTCGTAATCGGTAAGCTTGAAGAAATAATGCTCGGAGGTTTTCAGTACCGGCCTTGTCCTGCAGGTTGAACAGTAAGGATTAATGAGGTCGGAAGGTTGATATGTACTGCTGCAAACCTCACAGGAATCGCCATATTGGTCCTCGGCTTTACACTTTGGGCACGTGCCTCGGACAAACCTGTCAGGCAGTGACATTTTGCAGTTTTCGCAGTAGGTCTGTTCCACGTCCCGTGTGACGATTGAGCCGGCCCGGTTCAAACGGTTGAAGATTAACTCGCTGAAATACTTGTTCTCAGGAGAATGGGTCGAGTAATAGTTGTCAAATTCGATATAAAACCGGTCAAAATCGGTCTTGTGCTCTTTATACACTTGTGCGATCAGCTCTTCGGGGCTGATGCCCGCAGCGCGGGCGCTGATCATAATGGGTGTGCCGTGAGTATCATCGGCGCAGAAATAGAGACATTCGTTACCGCACATTTTTTGGAATCGAACCCAGATATCGGTCTGGAGATATTCCACTAAATGCCCTATATGTATCGGGCCGTTTGCATAAGGTAAAGCTGAGGTTACAACGATCTTGCGAGGCATTTTTCTTCCTTGAGGATTATCGCGCCTTTTTCTTCCGTTTATTTTGCTTGTTTTGCTTGTTGCTTTTTGCAGTCTTCTCCTGCTCTTGCTTTGTCGATGCCGAGGCGGGAATTATCTTGATATCATCGACAGGAACGGCGATTTTCTCTCCACTTTCGTACTCGACCATAACAAGTTGCGTCAATATCTGGGTATCCACGACTTTGCCCTGGCCGTGTTTGGTTTTTACCCTGGTATTCTTTTTCGGCAGTCTTTTTTTGAGTTCCGTATAGGTTTGGTCCTCATACCGCAAACAGCATTTCAACCTGCCGCAATAGCCGGAGATTTTCGCCGGATCGAGCGTGGCCTTTTGCATCTTGGCCATTCGCATATTGACCGGCTTGAGATGTTTGAGGAATCGCTGGCAGCAGCATTGTTGTCCGCAGCTTTCCACGTCACCGAGGAGTTTGGCCTCATCCCGCGAGCCAATCTGCCGCATTTCGATCCTCGTCTGATATTCCTGTGCGATTCTTTTGACCAGGTCTCGAAAATCCACACGTCCGTCGGACATAAAGTAGAAGATGATGCGTTCGCCGCCAAACACGTGTTCTGCATCGACTATTTTCATTGGCAAGTCCATTTCCTTGACAAATCGCCTGCAATATTCCATTTCTTCTCTTGCGATTTTGCGCAGGTGCCGCTCTTCACTTATATCCGCGGCGGTTGCGTAACGAATGAATTTGCCAACGTAACCATGCGAGAAATCGATATCATCGTTATTGAAATACTCCTTAATTTGCTCCTGGCTTAGCCTGAATTGGCCGGCCTTGTAGGAGCTGAACCGGCCTACGAGGTAACCAAGTTCAAGGCCCCTGTTAGTTTTGACTACGACACGAGTGTGCACTTTTAGTATGCTGGTCTCGTGATGCTCGAACAGGCCGAGCGTACTCATCCGTCCGTATCGAACCAGGATATACTTCTTATTCTTTGCTTGTTTGGTTCTTGTTTCCGAGTTTTTTGGCATCCAAACTACCTATATTCATACTAATTTTACATTAAACTACGTCTAAACCCGGATTGTATCAGAATCGGCAAGACTTAACAATAGCTGTTCGAAAATAAGCTTTTCATTGACGCTGGACTCGATCCATCGCAGAATGCGATAGCAATCGGAGATTTTTTCTGCCGCCAGTTCGGCGTCGAAACGGCAAGCCAGCTTCTCTATCTTCTCTTTTTGGTCGAAATTCACTACTTCTTTCGCCCTTGTCATGTTTAGATTCATTGCATCGTGCAAGGCGGATATGACTATCCGAACAATAATCTTCATGGCCCTTCGATTGATATCGGTCTTACTGGTGGCCTTATCGATTTTTATCCACTCGGCGGCGATTTTCTTACTTTCCGCAAGAAGCTCCCGGGCCAGGTCCAGAGCTTCGGCCAGTTCATAGCTGGCTAAAGAGTCTATCAACTCTTTTTTGGCTTCGTAAAGATTTGCATCGGCCAGTTCAAGTTCCGCCCACTGACACGCTTCGCCCACACTGCCTTGCGCAAGTCGTGCGAAGTACCGGGCCGGCTCTTCTTCGAGGCCCTTATCTTTTAATTTTTCGATTATCCTGCTTTCGTCTATCGGGCCGAACCGGATTGTCTGGCACCTCGATTTGGTCGTAGGCAGGAGCTTCTCCAGGCGAGTGCAGAGCAGCACGATGCAGCAATATTCGGGCGGCTCTTCGAGAACCTTCAACAGGCTGTTCTGTGAGGATTTGTTCAGCCTCTCAGCTTCACTGACGACAAAGACCTTTCTTTGTGAAAGAGTCGGCTTTCTCGATACTTTAGCGATCAGGAATTCTCGAATTACATCTATCGGCAAATCGACGGGCGGAGGTTTGCCTTTGCCGTTTTCGGTGAATTCCCGCAATTCCTTATAGATGTGGGCAAAGTCAGGATTCGAACCGGCTTCGAATAACCGGCAGGACCGGCACGAGCCGCAACTGTCGGCAATCTTGCCTTTTACGGCGGGGCTTTCGCAAAGAAGCAGCCTGGCCCATTCGCGGGCGGTTTTGAATTTGCCGATTCCTTCGGCCCCGGCGAAGATATAAGCATGTGCCCATCTATCCGATGCGAAGGCCCGCTGCAGAATGTCGATTGCTTTGTCCTGACAGAAAATCTCTTCGAATGACATCTATGTAAAACTCACTTCCGAGATAAGTTGCAATATCTTTTTATGAACTGTTTCGATCCCGCCGGCGGCGTCGACTACCAGCACGTTTTTCTGCTCTTTGGCCAGTTGCAGGAATCCCTCGCGGACTTTCTGGTGGTAGCCATCCCCCTTGGCCTCCATTCTGTCCAACCGACGGTTCAGACGCCCCGCGGCCGTCTGGATGTCCACGTCGAGAATAATAGTCAGGTCCGGCCAAACTCTTTCGAGACAGTCTTTTGCGATTCCGATGACATTATCCATCCCGAAGCCGCCGGCGAAGCCCTGGTAGGCACATGTGCTGGATAGCCATCTGTCCAGTACGACGCAACGATTGCCCTGAAGTGCCGGGGCGATTTTTTCCGCCCAGAGCTGCGCTCTTGCCGCCATGTACAATAATAATTCCGTTCTCGTGTTCATCGCAAGATGCTCGGGATTCAGCAGGATTTCTCTTATTTTCTCGCCGATGGCGGTATCGCCGGGATCGCGAAAACGGCTCGTCGGCACACCTTCACCTTCCAGCCACTTGGCCAGGAGTTCCGCCTGCGTGCTCTTGCCGCAGCCGTCCGGGCCGTCGAGAACTATAAATTCGCCTTGTAATATATCTTTCAAAAGTATTTCACCTAAAGCTAAAACTATGCCGGAAGATAAAATATCATACCCGGCCCGGCAAGACAACCTGTTTATTGTTACGCCCGGCGAGGTGTTCTGTTCTATTGTGAGACTTTGGTCAAAGCCTCGTAGGTTTGCGGCATGCGGTGGCGCGGGCCGATGGAACGCCAGTGTCCGACCCATTTAAGAGGCTCGCGCTTGTTCAGTTCGATCTCGGCCCAGGATACGCCTTCTTTGCCCTTGTTAGAGGCCAGAATCCTGCCCATCGGGTCGATGATCAGGCTGTTGCCGCTATACACTGAGGGGACCATATAGACACCGTTGTCTCTGGCCCGGACGCGAAAGGTCGATTCACCGTCAACCCGGCCACCTTCGTCTGGCAAGGTATTGCCCCAGGTCGGGGCGAAGATAATCTCTGCTCCATTGAGAGCGAAGATTTCCGCCGCTTCGGGGAAGAACCAGTCGTAGCATATCTGGATAGCGACTTTGCCGAAATCCGTCTCGAAGACCGGATATTCGTGCCCGGGACGGACGCCCTTTGTCCATTCCTCGCGGGGCAGGTGTACCTTGCGGTATTTACCCGCAATCTCTCCCCGGCGGTCCAGGAGCACTGCCGTATTATAAACGATATCACCTTCCAGTTCGGTAAGACCGGCCACGATCCATATCTTGTTTCGCCTGGCGGCCTCAGATAATACCTCACTGATCGGCCCCGGTATCGGCTTGGCGCGCTCTTTCATTGTGGCTGACGTACCGACCGCCAGAATCGCTTCGCCTAAACATACAATATCGAGCCCAAGCTTTCCGGCGGCATCGATCTGCTCGCACCAGAGCTTAAGATTCTTTTGAGGCGTACTGTTTCTCGGCCGCAGATATACAGTGCCGACCTTTACCTTCCGCGGCTCGGGCGCCGGCGCCGGCTGCATACTAACGTTCTTCCACAGCACCGATCCTCCCCGCGGCCACTTTAACCCCAGTGACAAACGGGCGCTATCGGCATCATCCGGCGAGACGAGCACATCGTCGAACTTCACAACACCATTCTCGATAATCGGTCCTCGAACAAGCATCCCCGCCGGGTGAAGCAGTTTGCCGCCGCCCATCCAGCTTACACGCACCGCCAACGAATGATAGGGCATAGGAACATCCCGCAATTCACAAACCGCCTTAATCGCATACGCCTTCTCGCCCTCGATTCCTACAATGCGCTGATAAACTCCGCCCACCGAGTATGGATCCGATCCACTTACCGTAATCCCCCCACCGGCAATCTTACGCACATGGCAAGCCGCCTTCTCCCACGCAGGCTCCCAGACGGTCCACGCAGATGGGAATTCCTCCGTTATCGTCGCCTGGAACCTCGGATTCGACACAAGCTCTTCTGCCCCGGCACTAAACACCAAGGGCACAAGAAAAATAATGAATGTCGCGATTGATAATATACGATTGCCCATCTTCTAACCTTTCTAAAGCACGCTCACTTTTTGCCTTTTACCTTTTGACTTTTTACTTGCCTGTCCAGTTCATCAATCCAGCCCTGCACCTTCTCCACCTCCGGCTTCATACCGATCTTCTTGAAAAGCTCCAGCGCATTCTCCAAGTAATCTCCTGTCTTCTCAACGTCACCCCGTTTTTCACATACGACGCTTAAATTGACGTAAGTAATTGCCATGCCCTCCAACCGCCCGAGCTTTTTGTTGATCTCCAGTGATTTGTTATGCATCTGCTCGGCCTTGTCCAGTTCGTTACGCGTTTGATAAATCACTCCTAAATTGCCGTACTGATTTGCGATGCCCTCTAACCGTCCGAGTTTTTCCTCAATCTCCAGCGACTTGTTATGCATTTGCTCAGCCATGTCCAGATCGCCGCGCTTTCGATAAATCATCCCTAAATTGCCGTGAGCAATTGCCATGCCCTCTAACCACCCGACCTTTTCCTCAATCTCCAGTGCCTTCATAAACATCTGTTCGGCCTTGTCCAGGTCGCCGCGCGTACTATGAATCGTCCCTAAATTGCTATAGTCTCTTGCCATGCCCACCAATAGCCCGAGCTTTTCGTTAATCTCCAGCGACTTTTTATGCATCTGCTCGGCTTTGTCCAGGTCGCCTCGCGTTTGATAAATTAGCCCTAAATTGGCGTAATCACTTGCCATGCCCTCTAATCGGCCGAGCTTTTCATCAATCTCCAGCGACTTGGTATGCATCTGCTCGGCTTTGTCAAGGTCGCCGCGCGTACTATAAATCACCCCTAAATTACCGTACTGACTTGCCATTCCCTCTAACCGCCCGAGCTTTTCGCTAATCTCCAGTGACTTTTTAAGCATCTGCTCAGCCTTGTCCAGGTCGCCGCGCTTCTTATGAATCACCCCTAAATTTCCGTAATCCATTGCCATGCCGTTTAACAGCCCGAGCTTTTCATCAATCTCCAGCGACTTCATAAACATCTGCTCGGCCTTGTCCAGGTCGCCACGCATACTATGAATCGTCCCTAAATTGCTATACTCACTTGCTATTCCCTCTAACCGCCCGAGCTTTTTCTCAATCTCAAGTGACTTATCATGCATCTGCTCGGCCTTGTCCAGGTCGCCGCGCGTACTATAAATCACTCCTAAATTACCGTACTGAATTGCCATGCCCTCTAACCGACCGAGCTTTTCGCTAATCTCCAGCGACTTTATATGCATCTGCTCGGCCTTGTCCAGATCACCGCGCGTACCATAAATCAGGCCTAAATTTCCGTAAGAACTTGCTATACCCTCTAACCGGCCGAGCTTTTCATCAATCTCCAGCGACTTTAAATGCATCTGCTCGGCTTTTTCAAGGTCGCCACGCGTACGATAAATCGTCCCTAAATTGCCGTAAGCAATTGCCATGTCCTTCAACCGCCCGAGCTTTTCGTTCATCTCCAGTGACTTTTTATAAATCTGCTCGGCCTTGTCCAAGTTGCCGCGCGTTTGATCAATCAGCCCTAAATTGCCGTACTGTCTTGCCATGCCCTCCAACCGCCCGAGCTTTTCGTTAATCTCAAGCGACTTTTTATGCATCTGCTCGGCCTTGTCCAAGTTGCCACGCGTATAATAAATCAGCCCTAAATTGCCCAATGCAGTCGCCTGCCATATCTCATTGTTTACATAGATGCCAAGCTCGTAAACTCGGAGATATTTCTTCTCTGCTTCACCCAGCTTTCCCTGTAGACTATATATGTGTCCCATTTGGTTCAGAGCAGCCGGATCATTCGGATCTAATCGAAGTATTTCCTGCGCGGCAGATTTTGCGATATCTATATCCCCTCTAAGGTATGAGACGGTTGCAATCTCACGGTTACGCTCAACTAACATATCAAGGTTGTTGTTGCGTTCCTTGATTAGCATTTGCTGTAAGCTGCTCAAGTCACCTCGTTCGCGCAGCTCCTTCAATGCTATCTTTGCATCCTTTCGGTTCCCCTTCACTGCAAGGCTGTTTGTTCGTTCCAATGCTTTCGTGAGTCCTGCTTTAAGCTGGTCTCTTTCCGGTTGAAATCCCTGCAAATCCTCCCCATGTTTCTCCAGATAATCTGCGACAACTTTCTTGGCAATCTTCTCGATTTCCTCCTTATTCATACCAGTCCGTTGCTGAATAAAGCGTACGGCAAAAGGCGTAATTGCTGCAATTACAGCTATTATCAGCCCCCAAAGTATGAGCTTCTGATTTCTTGTCCACGGCTTTCTCTTGCTCATTCTGGATTCTCCCTCACTAATCCACTCTCATGCTACTTATGAGAATTTTCACAAATACAGCGTTTCTCCAGACCACATTTGTACCTCTCTGACTCACAAGCAAAACAGCCTGGCCTTTCGGGCCTTCAAGGACCTTTTTGAATTGCTCCAATTCGGCCTTTCGGCCGACAAATATCTTGTCCGCAATCATATCTCAGTTCCAATTAAACTGAATCTGTGTAACAGTCCATCCCCAAGCTTCGCTTGAGGCTGCCACACAGTTAATCACGAGTCACGAGCAACGAGTCATGGACTATTTATTTCCCAGCCGTTCGAGCGTTGTTTGCGCGACTCGCTTTACGTAATTGTCATTGTCTTTCATGGCAGCCTTTATCTGGGGCAGGAGCGGGCGGGCCTTCTCGCCTATTTTGTTTAAGGCTATAATCGCGTACAGTCTTGCTTTATCTGTTTTGTCATTAAGAGCCTCGGCTAATACTGGAAGGGCCTCCCGCTGGGCACCCCAGTCGCAAAATGCGTGGGCTGCTGCGATGCGAACGATCGCCGCCGGGTCATTCAGGGCCTCTCTGAGAAATGGTTTTGCCCGTTCTATGTTTCTGCCCTTGAGGTTATTGTGCAGGCCGACAACGGCCCAATATCGAACGGAGGCGTACTTATCCTTGAGAGCTTTGACGTAAGGCCCGTTTTCGCCGGAGCCGTCCAGCTCCTTTATCTTGCGCAGGCGTTGAAGAAGGTCAGTTCGGGCGAGTTTATTTCGCCAGTGCTGCTCGTCCCTGGCCGGTGTTTCGGGTGGTTTCACCCCTGAGACCTTGTCGTCGAATCTGAACCTGACCTCGCTGCTGTCTTTGAAGCCTATGCGGCAGGCTTTGGCGTGCAGCGTTTTGCCCTTTGTTAGCCATACGGATTTTGTGTATAGCCTCGAGGCTGGATTAGTTCGGCCGGAGCCGCTGATTCTGTATACGATTGAAGAACCGGGTGTCGGACAGGAGATTGTTACCCGGCGAGTAGTTTCACCCGGCTGCCATTTGGGCGTCCAGAAAACCGGCTCGGCCGTCTTTTGATACTCGCCGCCGGGGCGGTTCATTTCGTCGAATTCGGGCTCGGGAATCAGCCCGATATCGCCGGTTTCCCTGACCCATTTGGCGTGGATTACGCGCATCCGCCGGAGCACATCCTTGTACTTCGGATCGCCCGCCAAGTTGTTGACCTCGTGCGGATCGGTGGCGGTGTCGTAGAGTTCCTCTACGGGTTTGGTCTCTTCGAAATACTGCTTCTGCGGACCTTCGAGCTTGCCCTCGGCGTTGAGCCGCCGCATCTCCTGCATCGTCGGCATCTGGTTCATATAATTGATATCCTGCCCGCGCGTTACATACCACATATAGTTGCGAATATATTTATAGCGCTTGTCACGTACGGCACGAATCAGGTCATACGCTTCGTCCATCCTGTCGCGGGCGGCGAAAATATATTCGCGCGGGCTGGCCTTCTGGCTGCCGAGGAAAGCTTTGCCCTGTATGTGGTCCGGGATTTTTATGCCGGTTAATGAAAGCATCGTCGGGGCAAAATCTATGAAAGCAAGCAGGTCGTCATTTACGGTGCCGGGTTTGACTGCATCGGGATTGCCCGGCATTGCGAGCTTGCGCCATTTGGGCGGCACGTGAATAATCAGCGGAATTTGCAGGCCCGAATCATAAATCCACCGCTTGGCCCGCGGCAGACCTCGCCCGTGGTCGCCCCAGAACCACACTATTGTGTCCTCGGCCAGGCCGTCGTCTTCAAGCTGTTTGATGACATCGGCGACCAGCTTATCCGTCAGCGTGATGATGTCGTAATACTGAGCCCAGTCCCGCCGAACCGCCGGCGTGTCGGGATAGTAAGGAGGCAACACTGCCTTGTCCGGGTCGTGCCTTTCGTGCGGCTTTAAGGCTGCCAGACGCTTCATCATCCCCTTGCTTCTGTTGCGGATCTGGCTTTCGTGCGAAGTTGTGAAATTGAAAATAGCGAAGAACGGCTGATCTTTAGCGCGATTGCGCCAGTGCGCCTTACGACTGCTTTCGTCCCAGGCGCTTGGGGGCGGGTTAAACTGGTAATCCGTCTTGGAATTGTTCGTGCAGTAGTAACCTTCCGCTCTGAGATATTCGCTGAAGCATTTTACATAAGCCGGGGGCACACCCTTACAGCGCATGTGGTGGGTTCCGTTAGTGGTCGGGTACATGCCGGTAATGATCCCGGAACGCGTCGGGGCACAAACCCCGGAGTGTGAGTATACGTTAGTATAGCGGACGCCCCGTGCAGCAAGATTGTCGATATTGGGCGTTACAGCGTAACTGTCGCCGTAACAGCCCAGGTCGGGACTGATATCTTCTGTGCTGATCCAGAGGATATTCGGCCGCTTCGGACCTGACGTCCCGGCGGCGTTCAGAGGGATTTGGGGCAGTGCCATTGCGGCGGCCGAGCCGGCAGCAACCTGCATGAACCGGCGCCTGTTCATATTATTTTTGGAGCTTGTCATGAATGTTACCTCCATATCAAATGTCCAAAGCGATTTGACGTATATTTTCAATATAAATGCTTATACACAAGCCGGACAGTTCCCTATCCTGAACTCTTCATAATATTTTCATTATAACCATGAAGAGTTGACAGGCAAATCAAATCCCGACAGGTTATAAGCGGTCCGGAGAGCTGCTTCAGATTTGACAGGTGGACAAATTATGGATACTGTATGGTTTAGAAAGTAGATGGAAACGAAGACGGCGGCGGGCGGCCGGTCTGGTTATAGTACATCTCGGGGATAAAAAATGGATATCTATAATCTTGTCAGTCTCGCAGGGATGTTTGTTTTGCTCGGCTTCGCTTGGCTTTTTTCAAACGATAGAAAAAATATTAACTTCAGAGTGATTGTCTGGGGAGTTGGATTACAGATATTAATCGCCCTTTTCATTTTCGTTGTCCCTGCGGGTGCGGAAGTATTTCGATTTGTAAATGATGTAGTTGTAAATGTCCTGGATTCCGCCTCCGCTGGTGCGAAGTTCGTGTTCGGTCCGCTGGCTCTGGCGCCGGGTCAGACAAACGAGGCAGGAGAGAAGTCACTCGGATTTATCCTGGCTTTTCAGGCCTTTCCGACGATTATCTTCTTCTCGGCCCTGATTGCGATTTTATATTACTTTGGCGTGATGTCTTTGGTGATTCGGGGATTCGCTTTTATTTTTACGAAGCTCATGAGAATATCCGGCGCCGAGTCGCTGGTCGCAGCCAGCAATATTTTTGTGGGGATTGAGTCAACCCTCACCGTCAAACCGTATCTACGCCGAACGACCAACTCCGAAATGTGTACAATTTTAACCGCGGGGATGGCTACGGTTGCTTCTAATGTATTGGCTCTCTACGTATTTAGTTTAAAGTCCAAATTTCCTACGATTGCCGGACACTTGGTTTCGGCATCCTTGCTCTCAGCTCCGGCGGCACTTGTTATGTCGAAAATTATTTTTCCTGAAGGCGAAAAACCGGAAACATTGGGTGTGCACGTCAGGCCGTTTTATGAAAAAGAGAATAGTCTTTTCGAAGCAATTATCAACGGGGCGAACGCCGGGGTAAAAATGATCGTCGGTATCGCGGCACTGCTTATCGCGATTCTGGGTCTGGTTGCGCTGGTTGACCTGTTATTATCCTCCGCCGGTTCAAAGATAAATTTACTTTTCGGCCTCGAATACGAATGGTCTTTGAAGGAGCTGTTCGGCTATGTTTTCTATCCGGTAACGTTAGCTTTAGGTATTCCTCCGGACGATGCAGGTATTGTTTCCAGAATTATCGGTGAGCGTGTGATTGTTACTGAAGTTGTGGCTTATAGGGATTTGGCGGCTGCCTTAGAGCAGAATTTACTGCAACATCCGCGCTCGGCGGTAATCACTACCTATGCACTATGTGGTTTTGCCCATCTTGCATCAATGGCAATTTTTGTTGGAGGCATTTGTGCGTTGGTTCCTGAAAAAACCCGCAATATAGGAGGAATTGCACTTCGTGCACTTTTAGCGGCAACCTTAGCGTGCCTGTTAACCGCATGCGTAGCCGGAACATTCTTTAGCCAAGGATCAATTCTCCTGGGAGGATAATCATGTTCGTGAAGTATTTGAAAGACTGCCGGGAATTCATCGCCGGCGACGCTTCGCTCCTGCGTGAGCTTTTGCACCCCAAAAAAGCTGACCTGAAAATCCGTTACAGTCTGGCGCACGCTACGGTCAAGGCCGGCGAAGTGACCGAACCTCATAAGCTCAAAAGTTGCGAGGTCTACTACGTATTGGAAGGACGAGGCTTGATGCACATCGACGAAAAGGATTTCGAGGTTGGGCCGGAGTGTGTCGTTTATATTCCTCCTGATTCTATACAATATATTGAAAACACGGAAAATTACGACCTGAAGTTCCTATGCATAGTCGATCCGGCATGGCGAAAAGAGGATGAGGAGGTGCTTGATCGCTGATATTGTACGCAAGGCTCTATGCATGGAAAAGCATAGATGGCTAAACGATTACCAGCCGTCTTTACAGCGTCATTTTGAGACGGCGCTAATTCAGCTTCTAACGGTAGGGAAAGGTGTTTTTTCTACAAAAAAAGCGTTAGCCGAGCTGGAAAATGAATCAAAATGTCATGTTACCACAACTGTATACGGCCGTGAAGAAACGCAGCGATTACAGCGAGAATAACCATGATCAGGGCCAGTTTTAGAAGACGAAAATCACTTTTTCGATGGGTATTTTTCAACTGGCCTTTTAACTGCTCAATTTCTCTTTTGGTTTCTTTAATGCTCATATTACACCTCAGCTACTTTCTGGACGACCGACACATGTCAGTTAGACCGATATTAACACACTGTGTCACACTTGCCAGCCTTGGCCTGGAACAATTTTTAGTAGAACCTGCCTCTCTCGAACAATTTAAAATATAGAAAATGCATGGCAGAAATACAAATCACCGTTGATATAAATAAAATAAGATGCCTGAATCAAAAGCGGGTTTTGCCGAAAATGTGGTATAAGTTGTTTTATTTCTTAAATAAGCTTTAAATTACTGTGCGACACAGGTAACCATATTTAAAGATTGTCATTTTCATGATAGTAGCAGGAAGGCTGATCGCACACTGTTTTCGACTTTTTGTAAGTCTGTAAACGATTCGAGAAAGTATTTGACATTTGGTCTTTATTGTGCAATCATACCTGAAATCTGATTTTGAATGGAATTTAAGAGCGGCTTGCCGGTTTAAACGCAGGTTCGTTTTAGAATATGACAGCCAAAACCAGTTCGAATCGAGAAGGAGAAGACCTATGAAAAACGATGAGCTTTCACGAAGAGATTTCATGCGGAACACCTCCGTATTGGCGGCGGGGACCATCGCCGGGGCTCTGGCGAGTAATACGCGGGCCGTCGAGCCGGTACATACCTCGAAGATTATGAATTTCCACGAGAAGATGATTTACCGCCGGATGGGCAAGTCGAACCTAATGATCTCCGAGGTCAGCCTGGGCGGGCACTGGAAGAACCGCAACGCCGGGCGCTACTGGGACAGCTTCGCCAACGAGGAAGTTCCCGCGGACGTCGCCAAGAACCGCACGGACGTGGTCAGCGCCTGTATCGATTCGGGGATAAATTACCTGGATATTACCACCGCGGCCGAGTGCCTCTGCTACGGCGAAGCCATTAAAGGCCGCCGGGACAAGATGCACGTAGGCGCCGATATCCATAACCTCGGGCCTCGCGGCTCCGACCGCTGTAACGTAAAAGCTCAGACCCTCAACGTCGAAACGTGTCTTAGATTGCTGAAGACCGATTATCTGGATATCTGGCGGCCGCAGGCCAAGATGGCGGGCAAGCTCGGCACCAACCAGCTCAACACGGACGAGGAAGTGGAATCTTTAATCGAGACTTTCCAGAAGCTGAAAAAGGAAGGTAAGGTACGGCATCTCGGAATGTCATGTCACTGCCGGCCCTGGTTCGAGCACGTGCTCAACAAGTATCCGGAATTCGAGATGGTAATCTTCCCGTGCAGCGCCAAGACCAAGGCCAAGAGCGGCTCTCCGGTGGCCGGCAATGTCGAAGAGGTCAATCCGGGTCACGGCTCCGACCAGACCCAGAGTATCTTCGAAACGGTCGTTAAACAGGACGTCGGAATCGTTACGATTAAGCCTTATTTCGGCGGCAGCCTGTTCGAAAGTTACGGCAAAGTCAAGTTCCCCGTCATGGGCGTAGGCAGTAAGAAGGAAAACGACCTTGCGAGGCTGACGCTGCAATGCATTCTCGCCAATCCGGCCATCACGGCAGCGGTGCCGGGGATATCAACGCCTTATGAAGCGGAAAACGCCGCTCGTGCTTCTTATACCCGTCCGCTTGGAATGTCCGCCGCGGATAAGCAGTGGCTGACGGAAATCACCGACAGGCAATGGGCCAATCTGCCCCAGGAATACCAGTGGCTGCGCGACTGGGAAGTGGTTTAAGGCAGAATACAGAATACAGGACACAGAAAGCAGAATTTCGCTGTCATGGGGCTCGGTCGGGCATCGAATCGCTTGAATTTCGGTCCAATGCAAGGAGATAAAAGTGCGCTCGTACATTCGAATATATCCGTATCTTATCGCGGCAACAGTTGTCTTTGCAGGTTTGGCCGGCGCGCTGGCAATCTGCTCGGCGGAAGAATCGCAGGCCGAAAAACCTAACGAGAACAGCAAATGCTATGTATGCCATCCCGATATGAAAGCCGAGGAGATTTCGACAAGCCACATCGAAATGGGCGTCTCGTGCGACGAATGTCACGGCTCCTCTACCGAACACATGCACGATGAGATGCTAATGACTGAGCCTGACCTCAAGTTCGGCCGGTCGGAGGTAGATAGGATGTGTTCAAATCCGACGTGCCACAAGCCCGGCGGTGATCGGGAAGTTTACGGATACCGGGACCACAAGAATCCTGCGGCGGTTGAAGAATTTTTCGAGAAATGGACCGGCCGGATGCGCCCGAACGGCCGGGCCATCACGCATAATTCGGTCTGCACGGACTGCCACGGCACTCACAATATCAGCAAACCGCTCGATACAAAGTCCGGCGACCAACAGCAGGTCGAGTGGCTCGCCGCCTTTAACGGCAGGGACCTGGCGGGCTGGCAAACTTCGGACGCCGATAACTGGAAGGTTCAATCCGGCCGGATCGTTGGAACCGTCGGCACGAGTGATAAAGGCAGCACGCTCTGGACCGAAGCGATTTACGAGAACTACCTGCTGGCAATAACCTTCCGGGCAACGTGGCCCGTTCACGCGGGTATCTGGCTGCGCGGCGCCGAATCCAAACACGGCCCGCGTATCGAGATATTCGATTCGGCGCCAGCCTTTACCGGCAGCGTCCTGATACCAGAAAAGGGACTGGCTCTGACCAACATCCGCGAGGACCTCGTTGACCGCGAAAGCTGGAATACCATCTCGGCAAGGATCGAGGGCAATAATATCCAAATCTGGCTCAACGGCGAGGAAATTGGTTCTGTCCGGGGGATCGAGCAGGTGAAAGGCAAGGTCGGATTATACATCGAAAAACAAGCCCCATCAAAATCCGGCCGGTTCATTGTTCGCGAAGTACAGATCCAGAAATTGGCCGAAGTTGACAAAAAATAGCATCTTACCATTTTAAAGCCTGATGGCGAACCGAAGCCGTAAAAAATCCCAAAAACTTCTTGACTTACAGATAACTTTTCTGTTAATATGGAATTGTGGCAATAATGTAGGTTTAGTGTGGAATTGGTACTATTTCTAACCCTAAACACTTTGCCTTTCAGGAGATAGGACGCAACCTGGCTGGATACATCCACCTTAAGAGCCAGAATCAACTGTGGATATTTTTTGTGTGCGTTCGGGTATAAATGGGAAAGAATTGCCGTTAGCGATGAAGCTCTTTTCTCACATTTTAAAATTATTATCTCCCATTAAATTATGTCGATTTTTAGGTAAATGAAAATCATTATCGACTTTTCCGGCAAGTAGCCGGAGCAGAATCATTTAATTCTTAATTTAAGGAGGTCTGATTATGTGTAAAAAATTGTTTTTCTTAATTTCTTTTATTTTCCTGCTGGTGCCGGCCGGTACTGCCCCGGCGGGTAAGATCGATCCGGCTATTGTTGAGACGGGCCATGTCTACCTTCTTGACAATGTAAGTGGCAGTGAAGTACCGGATGACTCAACTAATAGTAATACAGGAACGATCGTGGGAGACCCACAAGTTGTCGATGGTCTCGGCAGTCCAGCGTTACAGTTCAATGGAGAAAATGATGGAATTGACATCCCGGATTCCCAGTATATCAACGTAACCAGTGGTCCTTTTCCTAATCGTACGGTCGTTGCAGTGTTCAGATGCGATGATGTCGACAAATCGACTAAACAGACGATATTCGAGGAAGGCGGAAACACGCGCGGAATGACCTTCTACGTGCATGAAGGGCTGCTCTATGCCGCGGCGTGGAACCGAGCGGAATACAACTGGGATGGGGCCTGGCTATCGACCCCGATTGGCTCGGGCGAATGGCACGCCGTAGCCATGGTTATCAGAGATGCCGGTGAAGCTGTAGAAGACGACAAGTTTGAAATGTGGCTGGATGGAGTTTTATTAGAAAAAGCTCCCGGTGGTCAACTCCACAATCACTCAAATGACAACGCCATCGGTTATACACGCAATAACAACGTCTTCCACGATGGCAATGCTGGGGCTGATGGTCACTACTTTGAAGGAGCTATTGACGAAGTCTGGATTCTGAACGAGGCACTAACACAAGTTGAGATAAGCGTGTGGGGCGAGCCCTGGCCCTACGCCTATAGTCCTGATCCGGCCGATGGTGATATGCTTGAGGACAAATGGGTAAGCCTCTCCTGGATGCCGGGAGATCTCGCTGTTTCGCACGATGTGTATATGGGCGAAAATTTCGACGATGTGAACGACGCGACTCGAGAATCCGATATATTCCGAGGCAATCAGGATTCGGCGTTTTATTCAGCGGGCTTTCCCGGATATGCTTATCCGGAGGGACTTGTTCCGGGTACGACGTACTACTGGCGGATTGATGAGGTCAACAGCACAGAGCCTAATAGCCCATGGAAAGGCGACGTCTGGAGCTTTTGGATTCCTCCTATTAAAGCTTATAATCCCGGTCCGGCTGATGGTCTCGAATTCATAGATCCAAACGTGACGTTTAACTGGACGGGTGGTTTCCAGGCTAAGCTGCACTATGTGTATTTCGGCGACAATTTTGACGATGTAAATAGTGCCGCCGGTGGTTTGCCTACCGCCGAGACAACCTACTCTCCCGGGACACTTGAATTGGAGAAGACATATTACTGGCGAATCGATGAGTTCGACGGCGCGGCAACCAACAAGGGCGACATCTGGAGCTTTACAACCATACCCGTCATATCTGTAACAGATGATCCCAGTCTTGTCGCCTGGTGGACGCTCGATGAAGGTGTCGGTGTAACGGCTGTGGACTGGTCCGGCTATGGTCATCACGGAACACTCAAGGGCAGCACGTTTTGGGCCGAAGGTTATGACCTTGGCGCCTTGGAATTCACCGGTTCTGGTGATTTCGTGGAGATGACCGGCTACACAGGGGTGACCGGCACAAATCCGAGGACCATGACCGCATGGGTCAGAACAACAACCCCTGATCGTACAATCTTATCCTGGGGAGTGAATACCGCCGGACAAAAGTGGAGGATGCGTTCCGACTCCACAGGCGGCTTGCGAGCAGAGGTCAACGGCGGCTACCACTATGGTGTGACAAACATCGCCGACGGACAATGGCATCATGTGGCCGTAACCTTTGAAGATGACGGCACTCCGGATGCCCTGGACCTGATGCTGTACGTGGACGGCCAGTTGGATGCCACTTCCGACTCACTGGATGAGCCGATTGATACTTCTGACACCGGCGTTGTCAGGATCGGTGAATCACCCTGGCATAACTCGCCATTCGTCGGCCTGATTGACGACGTTCGCATCTATGACAGGGTTCTGACACAGGAAGATATCCAGCTTGTCATGAGAATCGATCCCAAGCTTGCCTGGGAGCCAAACCCCACAAACGGCTCAACACCGGATATCGAGAGCGTTCTACCTCTTACCTGGTTGCCGGGCGATATGGCCTCGCAGCATGATGTATATTTCGGAACGGATCAAAGGGCTGTGGCTAATGCCGACTCCTCCGATACGACCGGTATATATCGAGCAAGTCAGGCCGGTACCAGCTTTACACCCTCCGAGGGTATCGAGTGGGGCGGCGGACCTTACTACTGGCGGGTTGACCAGGACAATACCGACGGGACAATTACCAAAGGCAGAATATGGAGCTTCACAGTAAGTGACTTTTTGCTCATAGACGATTTCGAGAGTTACGACGCCGGAGAGAACCAGATATGGTACGCCTGGCACGATGGGCTTGGCTACGGCGCGCCCGGCGCCGATCCGTACTTTGCCGGTAACGGTACCGGCGCAGCGGTAGGCGATGAGACTACAGCCTCCTATACCGAGGAAACTATTGTCCACGGAGGCAGTCAATCAATGCCGTTGTCCTACGACAACAACAAACAGGGCTTCGCTAAGTATTCAGAAACGGAGCTGGCGTTGAGTGCCCCGCGTGACTGGGCCAAACACGAACTGGCCGAATTGTCGCTGTGGTTCCACGGTCAACCGGCATCGGTCGGCAGCTTCGTCGAAGCGCCGGTCGGCACCTATACGATGACTGCGACAGGCGCGGACATCTGGAACACGGCCGATGAGTTCCACTTTGCCTACAAGATACTCACAGGAGCCGGCTCGATTATCGCAAGAGTCGAGAGCGTCGAGCAGACCGACAACTGGGCCAAGGCGGGCGTGATGATCCGCGAAACGCTCGATGCAGGCTCGAAGTTCGCCGCTGTTTACATCACGCCCACCAACGCCGACGGTGCCGCGACAAACGGATGCAGGTTCCAGGCCCGGGCGGAGACAGATGCTTCTGCCACGAGCGATACCAGTGTGGCGACGGCCGAGCAAACGGCAATCATCGCTCCATACTGGGTGAAACTGGAGCGCGACGTCGGAGGCAACTTCAGAGGCTACTACTCGGCCAATGGGTCCACCTGGCAGTCGATGTCGTGGAATCCACAGTTCATAACGATGGGTTCCAATGTCTACGTGGGTCTGGCATTGACCAGCCATAACGCTACTGCGACTTGTGAAGCCAAATTTTCCGGCGTGCAGATTACCGGCACGGTTAGCCCGCAATGGGCGAACCAGGATATCGGTATCGAAAGCAACGCCGCCGAGCCGCTGTATGTTGCCGTATCCAACAGCGCCGGCACACCTGCTGTGGTAGTCCACGAAGACCCGGCCGCGGCAACAATTGATGCATGGACTGAGTGGATTATCCCGCTGTCGGCCTTTGCCGAGAAGGGCATTGATCTGGCTGATATTGACAGGATCGCGATTGGTCTTGGTACCCAGGGCAACATGACAAGCCCCGGCGGTTCCGGCAAGATGTTCTTCGACGATATCCGGCTGTATCAGTCGAGAACTACTCCTTAAGGAGATAATGCTGCTTTTGCTGTAATTAACATCAAGATGTATATTATTTAGGGTCTATACCGATAAAATTCGGTATAGACCCTCTTTTTTTCCGGTCATTTGATGCTTTAGGAGCAAATGGATTAACCTGAGATAATGGTCTCTTGGTCGGGAGAAAAACCGGAGGCTTGATAGGATGGCGATGAATAGCAAAAATTGAATTCCGAAAAGTCATTTCCTTATTGAATGGGATTGATTATGGGGCGTAAAAATTTACTAAAAAAGTTTGAAGAAAATCAGTGGTTGGGGTGTATATTATTGTGAAAACAAAGTAAAGAAACTGCGTTTGAATCGAAAGACTCTGGTTTTGGGGCCTAAGAGAGTGACAAGCGTGTGCCAGGAAGAAACAATAGTGTTGCAGCGTTGCCAGCGGGGCTCGCCGGAGGCTTTCGAAGTTTTCGTAAACAGATATATGAAAGACGCGTATTTTATTGCATTAGGTCTTGTAGGCAATCGTGAAGATGCGATGGATCTTTCACAGGAGGCCTTCGTTCGAGCATACCGGCATATCAAAGACGTTAAGCCCGGCCGGAAGTTTTTTCCCTGGTTCTATCAAATACTGAAAAACCTGTGCGTGAGCCATTTAAGAAAACGAAGGTACAGGCGTGCCAGCTCTCTCAATTCGGAGGACTGCCCCGAAGCGGCCTCCACGGCCGATTGCTTTTCGCCCGAAGAGGTTGCAAGCAGGGATGAGATCAAAGACAAAGTCTGGCAGGCAATCGGTAAGCTGAACGATAAACATCGCGAGGTGATTATATTGCGACACTTTCAAAACATGTCGTACGACCAGATCGCCGAGGCCCTGTTTTGCAATAAGGGCACAGTGACGAGCAGGCTGTATTACGCCCGCAAGAGACTTGAGGAATTATTAGGCACGGGAAAAGGAGGTTTTATCCATGACATGCCATGATTATAAAGACCTGTTGATGGGTTATCTGGACAACGAGCTGAGCGACGAGCAGAGACGCCGGTTCGAAGCGCATTTGTCCGAGTGCCCCGAATGTGCAGGCGAGCTTAAAGAGTTCCAGAAACTCAAAGCAATAACCGATGAGGTGACATTAGTCGAGCCCGAGGACCGGATATGGCAGGACTACTGGCCCGGAATTTATAACCGTATCGAGCGCAGCATCGGGTGGGTAATATTTTCAGTAGCTGCAATCCTTCTAACAATCTACGGCGGTTTCAAGCTCATAGAGGAAATCGTCAGGGATGCCACGACTGGAATGCTCCTGAAGATCGGCCTAATTGCGCTTATCGTAGGGCTGGCGATATTGTTTGTCTCAGTGCTAAGGGAAAGAATTTATTTCTGGAGTAAAGACCGGTACAGGAATGTAAGGAGGTAAAGCGATGCTTTTGTCCACAACCGACACGATTCACGACAAAAGAATTATAAAGCACATCGGGCTTGTTCGTGGAAATACGATCAGGGCCCGACATATCGGCAGAGACATAATGGCGATAATTCGTCATATAATCGGCGGCGAAATAACCGATTATACCAAGATGATGGCGGAATCCCGCGAACAGGCTATCGACAGGATGGTAGAAGAAGCTCAAAAACTCGGAGCCAATGCAGTTGTGCACATGAGTTTTTCAACGCAGATGGTCATGGGAGGAGCATCGGAAATTTTAGCTTACGGCACTGCCGTGGTGGTAGAATAACTTTTAACCTGGCAATTATAACTCTTGCCGGTCTTTGCTGAAAGGAGACCAAATGGAAATGGACGCGATTAAAGATTTTTTGAAGCCGGAGTTGATATGGTTCCTGGTTGGACTTGTACTGCTGGTTTTTGAGTTCATCATGCCGGGATTGATTATCGGCTTCTTCGGCGTTGGCGCCTGGATCGTCGCGATTATCTGCCTTGCGAGCGCCTATGTCCAGGGCTCTATTAACACCCAGTTAATCATATTCATTATTGCTTCCGTGCTGTCACTGTTATTGCTTCGGAAATGGCTGAAGGGAATATTCATAGGGCATGTCAAGTCAAAACAGGATATGACAGAAGACCTTAATGATTTCATTGGTGAACGTGTGGTTGTCAAAGAGAAAATTACGCCGAAAGCCAACGGCAAAGTCGAACTTCACGGCACAAACTGGGTTGCCGAATCGGATGAAGAAATCGCGGAAGGAACCGTTGTTGAAATTATCGCAAAAGACAACCTGACCCTGAAGGTCAAAGCAGTGTGAAAAAACAGAATTGAGCGGCCGGTTATCGGTCAAAATTAAAAACAACACTTAAAATATTTAACTACGAAAGGAGATAGTCATGCTGGCAGCATTACCGACAGGATATGTTTTAACAATTATTCTTGTAGGAATACTTATCTTTGCGTTGATCGTTTTCTTCAAGACTATAAGGATAGTTCCGCAGAAACAGGCATACATCATCGAGCGGCTTGGCAAGTATTCGAAAACAATTGAGGCGGGATTTCACGTATTAACGCCGTTTTTTGACAGGGTTGCATACAAGCATACGTTAAAGGAACAGGCGGTCGATGTTCCACCGCAGCAATGTATCACAAAGGACAATATCGCAGTCGATGTTGACGGTATTCTGTATATGCAGGTAGTCGATCCCAAGAAGGCATCTTATGGAATCAGCAATTACCAGTTTGCTTCCACTCAATTGGCCCAGACAACGATGAGAAGCGTAATGGGCAAGCTCGAACTGGACAAGACTTTCGAGGAAAGAGAGACGGTAAACAGCGCGATTGTTGATGCCGTGGATAAGGCCTCAGACCCGTGGGGAGTTAAGGTAACGCGATATGAGGTAAAGAATATCCTGCCGCCCCAGAGCATCAAAGACGCGATGGAAAAGCAAATGAGG
>Ga0180433_10000132_pt1 | contig 123420 bp, 97 predicted proteins | sample SS_ome_8_FD_132980 | JGI IMG/M metagenome (GOLD analysis project Ga0180433, IMG submission 132980) | Hypersaline lake sediment archaeal communities from the Salton Sea, California, USA - SS_1_D_1 metaG | ecosystem: Environmental > Aquatic > Non-marine Saline and Alkaline > Hypersaline >... | reverse complement strand
GATCGTGTGGGTGAGTTTGCGGTATTTCGGCATATCCTAAGATCAGCATTCTCCCGAGAAATGGCAAAGCCTTCTGCCAATGACCACCACCAAAGGTGGTGGTTTTCTACAACCAAATAAATAAGGGCACTTTTCTCCGAGTATTCCCTCATCTTTATGCGCGAAAACATCCTTTGGCACGCATTTTACTTCAAGCATTTTATTAGGTAATATCTCTATTCAACTATACATAGGTGACTTAGGATTCCTATCATAAATATTGTTCAGGGATTTTGACGGCGACAACCTCTCCCTCTGCGCATACATCCCCTTCTGCGATCACTTGTGCTGTGACCACCACTTTCCTGTCAGTAATTTCCTTGACCTGTCCCCTTACTTCCAACTCAACCCCAAGGGGTGTGTGCTTCCGATAGTCCACGTGGAGACTCGCTGTGACATATCGAAGGTCCATCGCCTCGGCGAGTGAACGTCCCTGTTTTCTGGCTGCTGCAGCAGCGGCCGTGCCTGTTCCGTGGCAATCTATCAGAGAAGCGATAAGCCCTCCATACACGTATCCTGGTATCGCTATATGAAAATCTTCAGGATGAAAACGACAGATTGATTCGTCTCCGTCCCAATAGCTCTTTATTTGGAGCCCATGCTCATTTAACCGCCCGCATCCGTAACAATAGCTCATTTCATCGCTGTAATAATCCTGAAAAGCCTTTTCCTGCATAGGACACCCGCTCCTTTGATTCGAATTCTGAGTTATATTCAAATTGAATTATACTATTATCGAAAATAAGAAATGCAGGAGTGGAAAGGTATAATAATCGGGAACACCCATCTTTACAGAAGGGCGTCCCGAATATCCCTGATTGCTTATCTATTTCACGATTATTGGTAATTACCAATAGGTAGGATTATGGAGGGTTGTTACATAATATTAATCAATTTGCAACTCGATTTTTATCGGATACCAACTAATTTTATTGTAGGACTATTTACAGAATAGTATTTGTAATCCTATTAGCAATAATGCTGTCTTCCCGGAATTATGAATGTTATAATAGCGTAAATACTTTTCTGAGTACAATTAAATGCAGTCCAACTCCCAACATATCCTCCTCATTGACGATGATACCAACGTACGCAACATAATAACGTCGATTTTAGAATTTAACGGGTACCGGGTAACTGCGTTACATGCGCCACGAAAGGCGCTTCAGGTTTATCGGAAAAACCATAAGGTAATAGACCTGGTAATCACAGACCTGCATATGCCCGAAATGACGGGAATCGACTTCGCCAGGAAAATCCGGCAAATCTCTTCTGACCAAATTATCCTTGGTATGAGCGCCTTCGCAAAAGAAAAACAAAGGCAAAAGGAGTACAACGATATTTTTAACGAAATGCTACCGAAACCGTTCAAAAGTCAAGAATTACTGCAGAGAATAAAAAAATACCTAACTTAGAATCCTACTGGAGATAAATTAATCAGAAGGTTGTAACCCATTGTTTCATCATCCCTTCGAAAGCAATGCCGCGCAGTTCTTTGTCCGAAATGTGGTATTGTCCTCGGATATCCCATAGTAATTCAGATCGCAAATCGCTGTTATCAGCCTCTTGTTCTGCTAATACCATGAGATTGAATATATGTCTGCGGGCTCTTGTCGATAAGCCAAAGCGCGTATCATGACTTTCTGGTTTAAGCACCCATGTTTGATAGGTCAGGGTCTGGACCCCCTTTGTGTTAATATGAATTGCAATAATCGGCATGTGCTCAATCTTCATGTCCGGTAAATATACCGCTATTTCGAGTTCTTCCGTTGCCCGCGGTAACCTGTGGTCCCATAAATGTTGTGCGGTTCGCAGAATTGCCGAGGTATCCGGAATATCCTTTGTCTGTAAAATGACAGAATACTTTTCCGTGTGTTTCCCGATCTTGTTGATGTGCCGGATATCGGTAATGACATACGGGAGACTTTCATATGTCGGGATATTTTCAACCGATGGTTTAACACTCGCGGGTTCAGCTATCAGGGAAAACGGAACCAGGAAGAGGTTTACCGCAAAAGCAGCTAAGCATATCTTTTTCAGTAGTCGTAAAAGGTTGAGCTTCGTTTTCATAGAATTCACCGCTTTTTAAATTCTATGAAAGATAGAGTCGGTCTCTCCTTTTACAGTATCGCCAGAACTGTGAAAACCCTGTACCGAATCCCATGATTAGTTTGTCGTAAAATTTACGGCATGCGTCACAATAAACAGGAGTGATTAATCCACTAAATTGTGCTGGATGGCATACTTGATAATTTCCGCATTGGATTTCATCCTCATTTTATCCATAATGCGGTGACGATAAGTATTGATGGTGCTTTGACTGAGTGTAAGTTTTTCTGCGATGTCCGAAATTGATTTTCCTGTGGCAATTAATTCAAAAACCTCAAATTCCCTGTCTGATAACTGAGTATGCGGCGGTCCCTCCTGCCCGCTACTCAACTCAAAAATCAATTCTTCAGCGAGTTTGTCACTGACATATTTACCGCCGGCTGTGATTTTCCGGATGGCATTGACAATTTCCTTTGGTGCCTTTTCCTTTGTGATATACCCGGCAGCACCGGCCCGAATTGCCCGAATAGCAAACCGATCTTCCGGATGCATACTCAGGATAAGTACCTTTATATTTTTATTGTACGATCGAATTTCTTTGAGCACATCTATCCCGCTCCGGCCTGGCATCGTGATGTCTAACACTACTACATCACACTCATTGTTATGTAAAAACTCGATGACTTCCGCGGCATTCTGCGCTTCCCCTGTCACGGACAAATCGATTTCCTTGTTTATGACATTTTTAAATCCCTCACGGATAAGTTCGTGATCGTCAGCAATCAAAATTTTCGTCATAATTTTTAACCCATGCAGTGTGGCGATGAATTTAGCGCAATTTTTGTGGTCCGGACAAGGTAATTATTAAAGAGTCATGGCTATTCATGCCCAGTCTGAAATCGCCCTGAATCAAACGCATTCGCTCTGCTAACTCTGCAGACAAGAGAGACCGTGATTGTAAGGTATCGAGGATACGATCAGTCTTCGTTCCTGATATTGTAAATACGATCAATTGCTCATTATCGTTCTCCTGGACTTCTACATCAATTTTGGTAATACTGTCCCTCGAAACCAATTCATCGATAACTTTTGAAAAGCAGTAGTAAAATGTCTGCTCGACCAGTTTAGAATCGTTCTGAATTGTCTCTGGGATATTTGTTTTTACGGTGACATCCGAGTCAGAAAAACTGTTGTCGAGTTTCCACTTCATAGCCGCGGGCAGGCCAAAATCTTCCATGATATCCACCCGTAAATCCGTTACCAATGTTTGAATTGATTCAGTTTTTTCATCCAGTAAAGCGTCCATCTTTTCCAAAATATCCAAAACATCTGCATTACTGGAATTATCCAGCTTCTCCTCTAATAACGAAAGATACAATTTCAGGGCGGTAAGCAGCTGCCCGGCTTCGGAATGCAGGGTTTCACCAATTTGTTTTTGCTTTCGCCCAGTTGCCTGCCAGTGTTTCTGAAGCAGTAGCCTGAGCTCACTCACCGTCACTTCAGGGGGTTTTGCTTCCAAAAACTTGCGATCTCCCAACTCGGTTAATCTTTAAACAGATACCTTACGTTGAGCTGATAAGGATCCCTGCGAATATAATTAGAAAAAACTTACTGGCACGATCAAGTGAATGCAAGAGAGTCTTTACTCAATTATAATGAATTGCAACTCTTCAATTTCAGCCATATGCTACTCTCACGTTAACCAGGGAGAAGCCCAATGGGAATTATCGGTAACATCCTTTGGATAATATTAGGTGGAGGAATTTTCATTTTCCTTGAATACTTTATCAGCGGACTATTACTTTGTTTTACGATAATTGGTATTCCCTTCGGAATTCAAAGCATTAAACTCTCTGTTCTGGGATTAACCCCGTTTGGGACAAAGATTATCCGGGGTAAATCGGCCGACAGTTTTCTCTCGTTCGTCATGAACGTCATCTGGATTTTAATTGGAGGAATATGGATCGCTTTGACTCACCTGGTTTTTGGCGTCATCTGCGCGATTACCGTCATTGGAATCCCCTTCGCAAAACAACACCTTAAACTGGCACGATTTGCGTTTACTCCATTTGGAATTCAATTCGAATAAGGCGACAGCCCTGGTGATATTGACATCCTTATACTTCAATCCCCATAAAATGCCGAATTGCCAGCCCGATGAGAAATGAAATCCCTGCCACTCCCATACTGATAAAGACCATTTCCCAGAACCGACGACGGAAGGAATACGACTTCGCCGTCGATATATAAAACGTAAACAGCAGTATAATCAGGATTGCATTAGCCAAGGTCCATCCGAGTGCCCAAAACGGATTCCCAAGCACAAAAAACGGCAGAACCAGCAGAAATGTCGCAACAGCATAGGCAATCCCGGTATAAATTGATGCCTTCACCGGATTTTTTATATCCTCGTCATCAGTCTTTGTGGACAGGTACTCCGAGCCAGCCATCGAGAGCGCAGCCGAGATGCCTGTAATCAAGCTTGCAATGGCCACAAGGCTTGTATTTTGCAATGCCAGCGTGAGCCCGGCAATTGCTCCAGTCAGTTCAACCAGGGCATCATTCAGACCAAGAACAATTGAACTGGCATACTGAAGGCTCTCTTCATCAAGCATTTCGATGAGTTGCTCCTCGTGTTCGTGCTCATCCGCTTCGATTTTTTCCACATCAGGGATGACCTCGGCAATATCCTGGTAAGTATCCTGCGCTAAATCCTCCCCGTTTTCCATAAGACGAACAGCAAAGGTGAACCCAAAAAGCCGGGCGATAAGCGTATATACCCAAATTTTTATTTTGCTAGGCTTTATATCTTTTCCGGTCCTCTCCTGCCAAAACTGATAATGTGCCAGTTCTTCAGTGGAAATTTTGTTTAATACTTCCTTGTTATGGCTATCTCTGGTAAAATCTGCCAGTCGTTTATAGATGTAATACTCAGTAATCTCGGCTTTTTGTGCTGCCAGAATCAGATGCCGGATGTGTCCATTTTCCATACAAAATTCCCTTTGGTAGTCAGTTAGATCCTTAAATCCTGGTTTCCGGGATTAAGGTTATGAATAAATCAAAATCCTTATTACTTTGTCATATATATTATTCCAAATTTAACCAAATTTTCAGGAGATACGAATGAAAAAAGTAATACCGGTGCTCCTCTTATTGGGCTTGAGTCTTTCAATGTGTACGAGTGAGGCACCCAAAGTTCAACTGCAAAAAGGTTCGGAAGCGTATACCCTTGCGGATACCCTCTCGTCAACACTTCCCTATCTCAATCCGGATGAAAATAATGTGTTAGTCAAGAGTTCTGAGTTTAGAATTTCCACCGGGGAACTCATGCAGGCAATGCGGAACAACTTTGGTAATCGCGTCGAACAACTCAAGACGATGGGGGCTGACCAGCTCGAAGAGATCATCGAGTCAAACGTTACCCAGCTCGGCGAGAAGAAACTCTTGCTAGATGCTGCGAAAGAGGCAAATGTCAGTGCAGCGCCAGCCAAAGTTGACAGCGCGTTGCAGGCACAATTTGCCCGGGTTGGCGGAGAAGAGCAATTTAAGCAGCGGTTAGACCAGGTCGGTATTTCCATGGATGCCGTGAGGAAAGATTTCACAGATGGGCTGACGATCAACAAATTTTTAGATCAGGAATTGCGGGATGCGCTGGAAGTGACTGAAGAAGATATTCAGAATGAATATAATTCCGATAAAACGGCTACTGTACGTCATATCCTCTTTGACACACGCGGACTCACGGAAGCAGAGAAAGCAGCAACAAAGGATACGGCGCAGATGGTACTGGAACGGGCAAAACATGGAGAGGATTTTGCTGAGCTGGCGAATAAATTCTCCGACGATCCCGGATCCAACACCAAAGGTGGCCTGTATTCCGATTTTGGAAAGGGTGAAATGGTTCCGCCATTTGAAGATGCGTCCTTTTCCATACCAGAAGGTGAAATTGGTGACGAGCTGGTGGAAACCCAGTTCGGATACCATATTATCAAAGTCATTGATCGAAAAAAAGAGACGGCACCTCTTGATAGTGTCCGCGTACAAATTGAGAGACAACTACAACAGGAAAAGCAACAAACTGCTTATGAAGAGTACATGACTGATTTAAAAGATCGTACCGATTTTACGGTAGTTGAATATTAACCTTTTCTCGCCATCCTCGAAAATCCCGAAAGCCCCGTGTAATCATACGGGGCTTTTTTTGAAAATCGTTCCTTGAGATTCCAATGGTCGAATGTTTACCTTCCTAATTGTTAATTGTGACGCAAAACAGAAGGGAATCTATATGTTTCGACGATTGATCAGCAACGGGCTGGTTATCGCAATAAGTATGGCTCTGGTGCTGACAGTATCACTCACCTCCTGCTCTTCCGAGCAAAATACCGATAATACTTCCCATACTAACGAACAACAGACAGAGCAATTAGAGCAACCGAATAATCAGACCCAGATGCAACAGGAAAATCAGCAAACTCGCAACCAGCAACAGCAAATGACACCGGAACAGAAAGCACAGCTGCGACAGAAAATGCAGCAGCAGATGCAACAGCAACAGGCACCGGACGTTGAGGTCAGTAAAGAAGAGCTTCAGAAATTCGCCGGAGCCATGCAGGAAGTCCAGCAAATTCAACAGTCAGCTCAGCAAGAGATGGTTGGCGCAATTCAGGATGAAGGCCTCCAACCCCAGCGATTTCAGGAAATTATGCAATCGCAGCGGGGACAGGGGAACACCAATATTGACGTAACCCAGGAAGAACAGCAAAAATTCCAGGAGGCCTCCCAACAGCTGCAAAAAATCCAGTCACAGACACAGCAGCAGACCGTTGCAGCTATAGAGGATGGAGGATTTCAACCTCAGCGCTTCCAGAAAATATTGCAGGCGATCCGTGCCGATGCTGATCTCCAGGAACGGTATCGGACCTTGATGCAAAATTAACCAGGCAACAAAAAAACATTCCGGAAAGGGTGGCGCAAAAGCGTTGCCCTTTTTCTTTATACCAGAATTCCCCATTCCTTATACAATCCGATAAGACTATTTAGTATATTTATCACAATACCATATACAATTTCAGAACAGGGGTATAAGACCAGTGCAAATTAAGGGCGATTATTCATCCGGTTTCTCTGAATCACAACCACCACTTATTCCAATGGAGGATTTCTTCAGGAACCCACAGCAAACGTCGTTACAGTTGTCTCCTGACGGAAAAAAACTGGCATTTTTACAACCGTGGAACACACGTCTGAATATACATGTCCGCCCTATAGACGATGAAGAACCGACCCGCGTAACTGCTGCATCGGAACGGGATATCACCGCCTATTTCTGGGCAAATAACGGCCGGTTGGTCTATCTGCAGGATTCGGGCGGAGATGAAAATTTTCAGCTCTACGCTGTTGATGCCGATGGGGCAAATAAAACGGAATTAACACCGTTTGAGGATGTTCGCGTACAAATCATCGATGATCTGGAAAACGTTGACAATGAGATGCTCATCGGGATGAATAAGCGAGATAAACGCATCTTCGATGCATACCGGATTAACGTGAAAACCGGGAATCTGGAGATGATTGCTGAAAACCCGGGCAATGTGTCCAGGTGGGTCACTGATAATGACGGCCAACTGCGGATTGCGCTTACGACCGATGGCGTAAACACAAGTATCCTCTACCGGAAAAACGAATCAGACGATTTTAATAAAAAACTCACCACTGATTTTAAGGAGACGCTCTCTCCGCTCTATTTCACCTTTGATAACAAGTTTCTGTATGCGGCATCAAATCTGGGCAGGGATAAGGAATCTGTTGTCAAATACGATATTGAAAACGCCGAAGAACTGGAAGTTGTCTTCGAGCATCCTGAGGTGGATGTCTCCGGTCTGCTTCGGTCAAAGGTCCGCAACGTCATTACTGGGGTAACCTTTTTTACCGATTTCAGGCAATACCACTTCTTTGATGAGGAACGGGAAGCCCTGCAGAAAAACTTGGAAGGGCGATTTCCCGGGTATGAAGTCGGGCTGGCAAGCATGAGTAAGGATGAACAGCGTATGTTGGTCAAAACTCACAGTGACCGGACCCGGGGTGCCTACCATTTTTATGATAAAGAAACGGATGATTTGCGGAAACTTGTGGATATCAGCCCCTGGGTCAGGGAGGAACACCTAGCCTCCATGTATCCTGTCTCCTATTCTGCCAGAGATGGCTTGAATCTCTCAGGTTATCTTACCCTTCCAAACGGGAAGCACCCGGAAAATCTTCCTCTTGTGGTCAATCCCCATGGTGGGCCGTGGGTGCGAGATTATTGGCATTTTAATCCGGAAGTGCAATTCCTGGCCAACCGCGGATACGCCGTATTGCAGGTCAATTATCGTGGCTCAACAGGATACGGCCGGACCTTTTGGGAAAAGGGCTTCAGGGAGTGGGGCAAGTCCATGCAGGACGATATTACGGATGGAGTGAAGGCTCTCATCGAAAAAGGCATCGCCGATCCGGAGCGTATCGCTATTTACGGAGGCTCCTACGGTGGATATGCCACCCTTGCCGGACTAACCTTCACACCGGAACTCTATGCATGCGGCGTTGATTATGTCGGGGTATCCAACTTATTTACATTTATGGAAACCATCCCGCCGTACTGGGAGCAATACCGCCAGATGTTATATGAAATGGTCGGCCATCCGGAAAAAGACAAAGACCTGCTTGCCTCTGCTTCCCCGGTAATGCACGTGGATAATATCCAGGCACCGTTACTAATCGCGCAGGGTGCCAACGATCCCCGGGTCAATAAGGATGAATCCGACCAAATGGTTGCGGCCCTGCGGGAACGCGGTATTGAAGTCCCCTATCTCGTGAAGGGCAACGAGGGGCATGGCTTTCAAAACGAGGAAAACCGATTCGATTTTTATCGGGCTATGGACCAATTTCTGGCACAACACCTCGGTGGCAGGTCCGCAGAATACGATAACGGAAACCTGGACGATCTCAAAGGCTAGGAATCCAAAAACCCGGCGATCCTTTTTACCACCGTATCCATTTCACAATTGACGGCGAGATGCCCGCAATTGCTATCCAGAATTAATTTTTCTGCCTTTGTTAAACCAGCGAATTTAATTGCCGGTGCCGGATTCACCATATGATCCTGCTTCCCTACAATAATCAGTAGTTCTGCTTGGACTAATCTGGCCGCGGCTTTAAGTGATCCCTGGAATGGTTTGGCAACGTCGTGTGCAATCATTGCACGAAGCTGACCTGCCCAGTTAAATGAGTCATGATTATCCGACACACCCGATTGCACTCTCCGGTAGTATTCAGGAAAATCTTCCCGTGAAATATGTTCAGCAATGTATTGCGGTGTCCTGATCGCGAAATTCTGAATGCTGCCAACCAGTCGCATCATAGCAGCAGTGTCACATCCGCCGTCATGTGCCGCCTCAATTGCCTTGAGTTCCATATTCCAAAGCAGCAAATCTGAAGAAGTCATCTGTGGAGAGCCTACATATGGCACGGCTTTTTCCATAAACTCAGGATACTGTACAATCCACTGAAATGTCTGCATCCCTCCCATCGATCCCCCGATAACAGCGAACAGTCGAGAAAACCCGAGATCCTGGGTTACAAGAGAATACTGGGTTGTTACCATATCGCTAATAGTAAAAACAGGGAATTTCCCGTCTTGTTGAGTGGGACTGTTGGATGGAGACGAGGATACGCCGTTACCAAGCGCATCAACCGCGATGACGAAGTAGTGCGTACTGTCTATCAGTTTTCCAGGCCCGATAAGTGAACCCAGATGCTCCGACTTTCCGCCAAACCAGGTAGAAAAGAGTATTACGTTTGAACTGTCTCCGTTTAGTTTGCCGAACGTCCGGTACCCGATTTGACAATCTTCAATGACCTCACCGCTCTGCAGCACGAAATCTCCGAGGTCAGCAAATTGTTGCTCCGGTTGGCTGTAAGTAGTGTTGAAAGAAAAGACCACAAAAAGAAGGAAGAATATCCGCAGAATTTTCAAGAGTGGCTCCTTTTGCCGGTTCGTGTTGACGTACCCGTTTGCTAACCCGGGATACCGTTTTCCCCGAGAATTTGGTGGGTAAGCTGGTACGCCTGAGGAATAACCTCTTCCCCGCGATAAAAGTCATACACGTTTATATTACTCGTGTCCGGCTGGATCAGAAGGTCGGGCTTTTCGACTTCCAACTGGTAATCTGCCATCTTCGAAATTGCTATGCCGATGGTTTGTGCCAACACCATCAGGATACCGAGATTTCGGTCCCGGTCCGACCGCCTCTCTGGTATTTTATCGTCCAGATTCAACCGTTTCAACAACTGGTGAATATTTGAAGTTTGTTCCTTTTCAAGTTGCTTCCGGACTTTTTCCGCCTTAAGCCAGCTTCGGTGTTTGGCCAGCACATTCACTGCAATCACGTAGTCAGCGCCCATATCCCGCAATGTTTTCACCGGCACCGGACTCACGAGTCCCCCGTCGACAAGAACCCTGCCGTCAATTTCGATAGGACGAAAGATAATCGGAATTGAGATGCTTGCCCGCACGGCGGGGACGATTTTCCCTTTGGTTATAGTAATTAATTCACCGTTTTCGACATCGGTGGTATCCACGGCCAGCGGGATTTGAAGGTCGCTGAAATCTTCGCGATTGATATTCTCTTCCAGGAGCTGAACGATCTTTGCGCCATCAATTAACCCGGACCTGGGCATCGATGGCATGAACAGTCGGAACATCTTCCGCCAGGTAAAATCGGCTGACATGGCCTCCAGCTGCTCGATAGACAAACTACAGGCATATACGGCACCCACCAGTGCCCCCATACTGCTTCCGGAGATATAACTGATTTCTATCTCTTGCTCCACAAGAGCCTTGAGTACACCAATATGAGCCAACCCACGGGCACCGCCACTGCCCAACGCAACACCAATTTTCATCGTTATGCTGCCTTTAAGTTATCTACACACTGACTCAGTATATAATCATTGAACAACCAACCCTCTTCCGTCAGCCGGAGGCGCCGATCATTCATTTCTATCCAGCCGGGATGCTCATTTTGTACATCCCTGAAGTAATCATAGACAGATGAAGGAAACGGTTCGCCGAATAAATCTCTCCATTCACGAAAAACCACTCCGTGCCATGTACGTAACCTGGTGAGAAAAAAATCATTTTGCCGGATATCCGGTACAATCATTTCGCGATCGGCTACCGGACTTTCTCCCTCCTGCAGGAGATAAAAATACTCGCTTAAATCCCGTACGTTCCACCACCGTCTTTGGCCGTCATACGAATGCGCAGAGGGGCCATACCCAAAATAATGGCTCCCGTTCCAGTATTTGGAATTGTGCTGGCTGTGAAATCCCGGTTTCCCGAAATTCGATACCTCATAATGGTCAAATCCTGCCGCAGACAGCTCCATGCAAAGATGCCGATACATTTCCGCATCCAAATCATCGGAAGTCATCTGAATACGGCCGTCCCGGATATACTGAAACAGGGGTGTCCCCTTTTCCACTGTTAGGCTATAGATGGAAATATGCTCGGTCTCAAGAGCCAGCATCCTGGTTAAATCACCGGCAAAATCAGCAAAGGACTGCTCCGGCAGGTGAAATATCAGGTCGACATTAATATTATCGAACCCGGCTTTCCGCCCCATTTCCACACTGGGAATATTGTTCTCCTGCCGATGCAGTCGACCTAGTCGTTCTAGTTGTGCATTATCGAAAGACTGTAACCCTAAACTTATCCTGTTGACACCAAGCGAGCGATAATCGCTGAGCCGTTCCCGATCAATCTCGCCGGGATTTGCCTCGAGGGTTATCTCAATATTATCTCGCAGTGGCAGGTATTCGGTAACAGCCGTAAGTATATTTTCCAGCTGATGCCCTGTGAGCAATGAAGGCGTCCCCCCGCCAAAATATATGGTTTCGATCTGGTTATATTGATCTTGTGGCGGCGGGTTTTCCTGAAATTCCCGAATAAGGGATTCGATAAAGAGGGGTATCTGGTCTTCCTGCTTGACGACAGAGAAAAAATCGCAGTAAATGCACTTGACTTTGCAGAAAGGAATATGAAAATAGAGGCTGACAGACTGCTGTGGATTTCCTCGACTCATTGATGTATTACTTGCCCAATTCAGGGGCAGAATTTATTTAAGGGTCATATTTACTGGACAAGATGACCGATTCGTCCCCACCGTACTTTCTCAAATAACCGATACAGCGGGACATTCTTATTCCATGAAAAATACGTGATCATCCCCTCTCCAAGGATATTGTCTGCCGGGACCGGGCCCCAATATCTGCTGTCCCAGCTGTTGTCGCGGTTGTCGCCCATCATAAAGTAATAATTCTGTTCGACTACATACGAATTTGTCGGTTCACCGTCGATATAATATTTTCCATTGGAGTAGTAAAATTCGTGACCATCCTGCTCTACTAGGTAGCGAATAAGAGCCGTATTGTCCTCTCCGAAACGATACGTATCCCCCTTGGCAGGCACATGAAGTGGCCCGTAATTATCCTTGTTCCCGTAACCGGGCGGGAAGATGTTGGGCTCCTGCCAGTGATCCGGCCTGACATGATTCGTGGTAAATTTGGTACCGTCCGCGTTATCAAACCGTTTTCCGTCGACATAGAGCACTTTGTCCCGTACCTCCAGTCTCTGTCCCGGCAATGCCACCAGTCGTTTTATATAATTCACACGATCATCCAGCGGATACTGAAAAATAACGACATCCCCCTGCTCCGGAGCATCCAGCGGCGGCGTTCGCCAGTTCGGGATATGAAACCCGACCTTCGTAAATGGTACACCAAGCCAATCCGGAGTCCGGACACCATAGATAAATTTGTTCCCAAGGATAAAATCTCCCACCATAATCGTGTTTTCCATCGATCCGGTGGGGACCTGATACGCTTCGATAATGGTCGAGCGAACAAACAGGGCAATCAATACGATGATGACAATGGATTTTACTTCCCGGATAACTCTGTCTTTTTTGGACAGAGATTCTGCCGTTTTGGCGGCGTCGGGTGTTTCTGCTGAGTGCTCAGTTTTTTTACTCACCTGTCGTTCCTTCTCGTTTTTAAGTTAATCCTTTTGATACAACGCCTGTTGAGTTAGAGAGTTCCACAGCACGTAAGATACATTCAGCTGTCAGTTGCGCGGCCAGGTGGCCGATACCATTTATCTCACCCTCTGCCTCACCAAGTGATACTGTCACAGACAAATCCCCGTCGAACATGGTATGCGCTGGATAAATAACCCGTGCCAGCCCATCCTGTGCCATCTCAGCAACCTTTATACACTGCTCTTTCGTTAATTTCGCATCCGTCGCGACCACAACCAGTGTCGTATTCGACTGCCATAATTCTTGAGGCTTATGATATAATAATGACTCACTGATATTTTCATGTCCCACGAGCCACTTTTTCTCCCATGGATTAAAGATCCCTCCGAATGGATTTGCGACCAGCAGCACTCCAACTTTAATCCCATCTGATGTGGTATCACTCAGTGTTGCGACTCCACCCTTTCTGGTCAACTCAGGCCCAAACATATTTCCGACCGTCGCACCCGCGCCAACGCCGATGCTTCCTTCTTGGATACTTCCGCCTGAGGCACTCTCGCTGGCTTCATACGCCATTTCCCCCGTCGGAACAGCCGATTTTTCATCTGGCCCAATATCATAGATAACCGCACCAGGCACAATCGGGATTCTGGCATTTCCGGTGTTGTATCCCAGATTATGATCCCGTAAATAATCCTGCACACCTTTTACTGCGGGAAGTCCCAACGCACTTCCTCCGGTGAAAAATAACCCATCGATCCTCGGGACTAACCGAACCGGCTTGAGCACTTCAATTTCAATGGTACCTGTCGCCGATCCCCTGATATCAGCACCTGCCACGGCACCACCTTCGAACAGCATTACCGTACAGCCGGTCTCACCGGAAGTATTAGTTGAATGACCAACCTTAATTCCCTGTATATCAATTATTTGGCCCATACTAATATCCTGCTGCTGTTCCGCCGCGACGCTCTATGTCTGCCCCCGAATAGCGCAGTTTACTTTCCGGGTCAATGTAAATGGAATTGGCTTCACCAATACTGCCGCGAACCCTCAATTCATGACCGGCGTGTTCCAGCAAAATTCGATCATGCGGGGTAATCGCACCCGGTTCATAGAATAAGTAATCCGGGAACCACTGCGAGTGTACCCGAGGCGCCGCCACGGCTTCACCGATTGGCATCTTATAGTCAATCACATTCATGATTATCTGCGCAGTCGTTGTGATAATAGTCGCTCCCCCGGGTGATCCCGTAATAAGGATTGGCTTTCCATCACGGGCAACGATAGTCGGGGACATCGAACTCAGCATCCGCTTCCCCGGCGCCACGGCATTTGCCTCGGCACCGATAAGGCCGTACATGTTCGGAACACCGGGCTTGGCGCTGAAATCATCCATCTCGTTGTTCATGAGGAATCCCGCCTCCGCAATGGCATATCCCGCGCCGTAGGATCCGTTGAGCGTAGTGGTAACAGCCACGGCGTTACCTTCCTGATCTATGACAGAATAATGCGTAGTCTCCTCGTGCTCAGCGTAGGTCCTGAGCGAATCCACCGTGTCCCAGGAGATATGGGCAACCTCGCGGCTCGGTGTGGCTTCATAGGAAATCAGCGATCGGATATAACTATAATAATTTTCTGAGGTCAGGACATTCACCGGCATATCCACGAAATCGGGGTCGCCGAGAAAGTAATTTCGGTCGGCATAGACATGCCGCTCAGCCTCAGTCTTAAAATGGATGGTCTTTGCGATATTATGTCCCCATTTCTCTATTGGATACGGTTCCAGAATGCCCAGGATGCTAGTGACTGCAATGCCACCGGAACTCGGAGGTGGCATTGAATAGACATCATACCCGCGATACGTCCCGTGAATGATTTCCCGTTCTTTTACCGTGTAATTCTTTAGGTCTTTATGCGTAATCAGGCCGTCGAGATTTTCCATGGTACTGACGATATAATCCGCAATCTCGCCCTCATAAAAGGCGTCGGAGCCTTTCTTCGAAATCAGTTCAAGCGTCTTGGCGAGCGCCGAAAGTTCCAGCCGATCCCCTGACCGAAAGGTATCCTGTTTAACGTAGTACGTTGCTGCAACAGGATCCCTCTGCAGATATTTCCGGTTGTAATTCAGAGAACCGGCCAGGCGTTCACTCACGATAAATCCGTCTCTGGCGAGTTCAATCGACGGCTGAATGACCTCGTTAAGCGGCTTTGTTCCGTATTTCTCAAGCGCGTATGACAGTCCGGCCACCGCCCCGGGGACACCGGACGCTTTCGGTCCCACGCGGCTCAAATGATTAATAACGTTCCCGTCGGAATCCTGGTACATCGTTTTCGTCGCTTTTCCCGGTGCTTCCTCCCGGTAATCGATAGCGGTTTTTGTACCGTCGCTCAAATGCAAAACCATAAACCCGCCGCCACCGATATTTCCGGCCGCTGGATGGGTCACTGCCAGCGCATAGCCAACACCAACAGCGGCATCGATCGCGTTCCCACCCTCTCTGAGAATTTGCACCCCGATATCCGAAGCATACTGGGTTGATGAGGTCACCATCCCGTGTTCAGCGGTAATTTGGCTAGTATTCCCCGCGGAGAAAGCTGTAGCAGCAACACAGATTACAAGGACAAGAAGAATACAACGTACAACGCTATCCGGAAAACGCATTCTCATAGTATCTCACTTTGGTCATGGAGTTCTGGACTTCTATTGCCGCCACATCGAACTGGCAGGGCATATCCTGATATTCTTCATTGTGATATAAAAAATGTTCGGAGGCCTCGTAAATCCGGTGTTGTTTATAGTCATCCACCCACTCTTCCGGAGCACTGTAATCGGATGGGGAAGCAGTTTTCACTTCGATAAATCTGAGCGAACCATTGAGGACCGCGACCACATCCAGCTCGGAGTTTTTCCCGGCGTAGTAGTTCCGGTGCACAATTTTTGCCCCCTTTTTCCAGAGATGGAAACACGCGTAATCTTCTCCCCACTTTCCAAGGGCTTTCCTTTCTTTCCGCAGTTTCGGCAGGTGTTCTCTTACGCCACCGAAGGTCAATCTGTGGATAGGGGTCGGACCGTATTTTTCGATGGCTTCCAGGTGCTGTTTGGTGCCGTAGCCCTTGTGCTGCGCGAAGCCATACCCCGGGAAAAAGGGGTCGAGCTGCTGCATCAGGTTATCCCGGGTAACCTTCGCGATAATGGAGGCAGCAGAGATGGATAGACACCGGGAGTCACCTTTGGTAATAGCCTGTGCCGGATGGATAAATTCCGGCAGGTAACTTCCGTCGACTAGCAGGTACTCCGGCGGATGTTTTAATGCACCGAGAGCTTTCTTCATCGCAAGGACTGTCGCCTTTAAAATATTCATCTTATCGATGTCAGCCTGCTCAACCACCCCGATGCCGAAATCGCAATCGCTCGCGCGTAACTTTTTAAACAGGGATTCCCGTTTTTTCACCGATAATTTTTTACTGTCGGTCAGACCATCCGGTATTTCCTCGTTCAGAACTACAGCAGATGCCACCACAGGTCCGGCTAACGGACCGCGTCCAGCCTCGTCTATCCCTGCAATTCGGGAGAATCCCTTTTGGCGAAGACGTGCTTCAAATGGTTCGAAACTCATAACGGAAAAAAGTATTTAAGGGATGCCGTATACTCAAGCGAAAAGACTGCTTTCATTAATCATTTCGCCAGTCGATCCTGGTCCATTTTTTCCTGTCCGATTCAAAGACAACCGCCCCGGTTTCCATCGTTAAAATCGGTGAAATTCCGCTGGTGCGATACCTGTCGAGAACAACCTCAGACGGATGGTCAAATTTATTCCCTTCTCCAACAGAAACAACCGCATACTTCGGGTCGATTGCCTTGATGAGAGGTAACGTTGAGGAAGTTATACTGCCGTGATGAGGCACTTTTAACAAATCAGCCCGGAGCAATGTATCATAATGCAGGATGTATGGGTCAACCTCATGCTCGATATCGCCGGTCCAGAGTACGGAAGTTTGTCCGAATTCCATCTTTTGGACAATCGAATGGTTATTAATATTCTCAGTGAGGTTTTTTGACATTGGGAAAAAGGTGGTAAATCTCGCTCCCTGTATCAGCGTGTCGAATCCGGCGGAAATTTGCCGGTAGACGGTTCTCTGAGAATCCGCCAAACTCCGTATTTCTCCCATAACCTTTGTGGAATATGTATGATGCGTATCCCAGATCTCCCTAACCCGGAAATGTCTGAGTATCCACGGGAAACCACCGACATGATCGTTATGCGGATGGGATAGCACAGCAATGTCCACATCGGAAATACCCCTGCGATTCAAATACGGTACAACGACCTCCTGCCCCCTGTCTCCGCTGGTGGTTCGAATACCTGCGTCAACCAGGAGCGTGGTTTCGTCAGGCAGTTCAATAACAGCTGCATCTCCCTGCCCGACATCCAGGAACGTGACGCGCACGTTTTTCTTATCACCGGGGTATAAAACCAGCCAGAGATTAACACTAATGAGTCCTCCGAATAGGACAACCCGTTTTGTAATGTCATATCTCCAGCCCAATATTGCGGCTAATACACCATAAACAAGGAAAACGACGCCCCAATGATAATCCGGAATTTGCATTGCTCCCAGTCCCTCTCGCTCCAAAACAGGCAGCAGCGAGTTCATCCAGCGGATAAGCAGATCCGGGAATTCTGCATACAATTTTCCAAGTGGTGCCCAGACAAGCGATGTTAATATCACGACAAAGGAGGAAATCACCACCAGACCTATAACGGGTATCACAACCAGATTAACAAGGATACCCCAGAGCGGGAGCATTCCAAAATGGTAGGTCGTGAGCGGAACCGTTCCGATGAATGCGGCGAACGACACCAGGAGTAACCCACTGAAATACTGTATGATTTTCGGGGCTTCTCTGACTGAAACGCCGGTACGTTCCAACCTCGATTCTATCCGACTGTAAAGGAGAACTATACTTAACACCGCCACGAACGAAAGTTGAAATCCCAGCTGAAACAGTTCTCCCGGATCGACCAGCAGAATGATCACGGCGGCAAATCCAAGGAGATTCAATATATCGTACCGTTTTTCGGTTACCTCTGCCGCCAGAAATACTCCGGCCATTATCGAGGCCCTGACCACTGACGGACGAAAATCAACCAGCGCCGCATAAAATGCCAGTCCCAATATCGCAAACAAGATTTGATATCGAAATGGCAAACGCACTACTTGTGCTACAACTAACAGTATGAGGGTGACAAACCCGACATGTAAACCGCTGACAGCCATGACGTGTATAATCCCCAGCGAAGAATAAGTGTTTACTAACTCTTCCCTGACAGCATCGCGGCTCCCCAATATCAGTGCACTGGCAAAATGCGCGGATTGAGGTGTCATAGCGTAGTGCAAAATTCCCGAAATTCTGATTCTGGATAGCCGGATCAAGTTCTGCCAGGCGTCAGGCGAACCGGGCTTTATCTCGAGATGCCAGGGATATTGAATATTAAGCTGAAAATACCGGTGATTCCGTTGCTGATATCGACGATAATCGAACTCGCCGGGATTTCTAGCCCGCGGATAACGGGAAAACGAACCCAATCCGGTTAAGGTATCACCCGGAACAGGAACTCGCGCACTTTTTGGGATCCAAGCCTGTACCGGGTGCGCTGAAATACTGTTGTTGTAAAGCGCTAATGGTACAGTCTCACAATATGGAGTACCGTTCGAAGTACTGTCTACCTCACTAACAACGCCCGTATACATTACTTGTATAGATTGATCTGCCAGACCTGCTAACAGAGGATTCGGTGCGTTAGCATTACCGAAGTACCGGTAACTACCCAAGCATATTATTACCAGAAAGATAAAGGTAATATACTTGCCGGACCCTGTGAAGCTGGCAAGGACAACCCGGAGTCCGAGTCCAACCGCCAGTACTGCTATACAGGTAATGGTCCATGCCGGTAACACCTGGGCCAGGAGGATACCCAGTACGATACAACCAGCCCACCACAGTAATGGTCTGCGACGATACCAATCCACGAGAACACCTGATTGTTAGGAGTTACACGAGACAATCAAACGGACGTTAAACTGAACGGATTGTACGGATTTGCAGGCTCAAATAAAAGGAAATCTATGGAAAACCCGTTGTGTGAAATAGTATTTTTGAACGAAAATTCCGATGCGTAAGAACTGAAAAAGAACCAAATGTGTCATTCTGAACGCAGTGCTCCGGGAGGTGTCCCTTCCGGGTACTTTTTCTGGTGAGGTATGGAAAGTTTCACACAGGGGGTACGGAAAATGAAGTAAAAAAAAGCCGGTCCGTTAAGCACGAACCGGCTTATATGGGAAAAGTTAGAACGCGTTATGCCAGACCAGCTGTGTTGTACGCGTCATTTCCTTCTTCGAAGAATTTCGTATTGATTTCAAGGTATTCATCCACGTCAAAATCAGGATGGGTATCGTCTTCAGCACGGATTGCATCCGGTGGACATTCCGGCTCACAAGCGGCACAATCAATGCATTCATCAGGATGAATATACAACATCATGCCTTTCAGCTCTTCAATTGGTTCTCCTTCAGGGACCCCGGATTCCTCGCGAATACGATGAATTTCATCAAGGGGAATCGGAGCATAAATACAGTCAACCGGACACACTTCAACACAGGCTGTATCGCAGACACTAATACATGGCGTTCCAATGACGTAGGTCATAATTCAACTCCCGGTTAAAATTTTATCAGATAAAACTTTTTCATTGATATAAATTTAATATCAGTTCACCCTCAAGGCAACGTTTCATTAAAGAAAAATATCATGATTATCATGGATTCAGACACACCTTCCCCCTATTCTTGCGGTCCTGAATATAATGATGGGCCTGGTGAGCATTTTCAAATGAAAAGGTTCTGTCAACGACAGGGCGGATTTTCCCCTCATTCGCCCACATAATCAGCTGCGTGGCCCACTCGGCAACCATTGCACCTTCATGCCAGAGATGTCCGATGTTCACACCCAGCACCCCCTTATTTTCATTGATAAGTTTGACAGGATGAAAATGCAAGATCGGTATTCCTAAAAACATCTTCAGTGAATCATAGAGAGACCGGCGCTTCGACTGCGCCATAGATGAGACTCCGAACATGAGCAATCGGCCAGTACTTCGGAGCGCATTATAACTCCGCTTCCAATGCTTTCCGCCAATGGCATCGAGCACAATTTCCACCCCGAGATCATTGGTTATTTCTTTGATGACTTCCACGAAGTCTTCGTTTCGGTAATCAATGGGATAATCAACGCCATTGTGCCGTAAATAGTTATGCTTATGCGGGGAAGCGGTACCATACACGGTTGCATCAAACAGTGTGGCAATCTGAGTTGCCGCCGTACCGACGCCACCGCCTGCCCCGTGTATGAGGACACTGTCGCCTGACCGTATACTGCCCATCACTACCAAGAGCTGGTAGGCAGTCAGATAATTCACGGGCATCGCTGCGCCTTCATCGTATGACCAGGATTCGGGAAGGGGAAATACCTGGTCTTCATTGACGCAGAGCTGGGAAGAATGTCCATTAAACCGGGTTAACGCAATAACCCTATCACCCACCTGATATCCGGTTACTTCGGAACCAACCGAATTAACGACGCCGGCAACTTCGTACCCTACAACACACGGGATATCAGGCGCGTCCTGGTAAAGGCCCATCCTGGCCATGATATCGGCAAAGTTAATGCCGGCGGATTTTACTGCAATCCTGACCTGACCATCCCCGGGTATTGGATCTTCGGCCTCCCGCACTTCCAAAACTTCAGGCTTCCCAGCTTTGGTTATCCAGACTTGTCGCATAAAACGTCCTCCTGTATTTCAAAATTTTGTTATTAAAATTGGACATAAGAAAACCAAATTGCCAGTAGAACAACCGAAATTTCGAGATACAGCAAAAAGTTACGTGGTTCAGGGGGAAGTCTTTTGTAAATTTTATGGTTCGCTTTCCTTCAATGTTCTAACCAGAGGTATTGCTATGCGATTATTGACCTATCTTATCTCACTATCGATGCTTTTTCTCGTTTTCTCCTGTTCAACACAGGTGGCTGTCCCCGAATCAACGGAACCAGAAGCCAAACCGCAGGGAACACTTGTCCCGACTCCGTCAAAAGAGGCCCGTGCTATTTGGTTCAGCCGGTTCGAATACGGTAATTATAGTACCACCCATGATCAGGATACCATCAGAAATTACATCTCGGAGATAATCCAAAACGCTGCCAATGCTAATTTTAATATGGTGATCTTTCAGGTGCGGGGTAACGGAGATGCTTATTACACGCCGGGACTGGAACCCTGGGGGCACCTGTTAACAGGCGAATTCGGCAAAGATCCCGGCTGGGATCCCCTGGCATTTGCAATCGAGGAAGCACACCGGTATGGACTGGAGTTGCATGCCTGGCTGAACACTTTCCCGGCATGGCGCGGGACCAAATTGCCCCCGGACTCAATTTCACCCAGACCCGCAATACTGGAGCACCCCGAGTGGCTGGTGGCAGATTCTGCCGGGAATCCGATGCCCCTGTCCGACCATTATGTCTCCTTCTCTCCGGGAATACCGGCTGTGCATGATTACATCATCAGTGTCGCCTCAGACATAGTAAAACGGTACGATGTGGATGGTATACATTTCGATTATATCCGCTATCCTGAGGGATCTCCTGACCGCGGGTACAGCCACGATTCGATTAGTGTCAGCCGGTTTGAAACCCCGGAAGGCAACCCATATCAGTTCTCCTGGGAAGACTGGCAGCGCCAACAACTCAACCACTTTGTTTACAAGATGTATAATACACTTACAGAGATAAAACCCTGGATTAAAATCTCGACCGCAGTCATCGGGAATTACAATGAAACCGCCTGGAACGCTTATCATATAGTATACCAGGATCCGCGGCGGTGGACGGAAACCGGCAAAGTCGATTTCATCGTACCGATGTCCTACTGGGAGCGATCTCATCCGACCCAGCCTTTTACTAAAATCACCAGGCTCTGGAAGTCATATTATACTATTGACCGGCCGGTCTTCTCGGGTATTGGCACCTACCGGTTCACTCCGCGCAATAATTTGGACTGGTCCGAAGCCGTCGGAGAAATTCAGGCTATACGCGAGCTGGGTGTTCCGGGAATGGTCTTCTTCGATGCCAGCAGCCTGGAAGGAAAATACGGCGAGCTAGGAAATAACTCTTTTGTTACTCCTGCCAATATCCCGGCCATGCCGTGGAAAAATACGGCTGCTCCGCTCCCTCCGGACGAAGTAGTGGTTGATGTTACGGCGGATTCGGTCAATTTTTCCTGGAATGTCCCCGATTCACTTCATGGTGTCCGGGAAATCACACATGTCAATGTATACAATGCCTTAAAACACCCAATCCAAGTGGATAAGGGGGCTAGTCTCAGGGCTGTTCTCCCCGGTTATATATCCAAATACGCTGTTGCCAAAGAGGACATCTCCGAAAACCAGTATTTCGGGATATCATTTTTGGACCGGGTCTGGAACGAAAGTGAGCTGTACGAGGTGATTATTACTGGCAATACATACGAAGTTTTCGTAAAAAAACGGTGAGATAAAGTAGAAAGCAGGCGATAGTACCCTATTCGCCCTCCCATTTCGGTGGACGTTTCTCACTGAACGCTTTCAGTGCTTCCGTGCGGTCTTTCGTCGGAATTGTCCGGTTATAGCATTCCGTTTCGAACCGGAGGGCGTCACGAAACGGGAGTTCGAGTCCTTGTTTAATTGCTTTTTTTGCCTGTCTGACCGCGATCGGTGCAGCCCGCAGTATTTCCCCGGTGAATTCATTCACAGTATCGTTTAATTCCGCCGGGGATACCACTATATCCACCACCCGATCGTAGAGTGCTTCCCTGGCAGAAAAGACTTTCCCCGGTAATACCCATTTTAATGCCGTGGATTCCCCTGCAATACGGGATAGTCGCTGGGTCCCGCCGGCACCAGGGATAATCCCAAGCCTGGTCTCCCGGAGCCCCATTTCAATACCCTCCGATGCAAATCTGATATCGCACATGAGGGCTAATTCCATTCCGCCACCATATGCTCCCCCGTTCAGGGCAGCGATTGTCGGAATTTCCAGGGTATACCACTTATAAAAACAATTTCGGATATTGTGAATAAAGTTCCGTATCTCAGCTTCGCCCATGTTTTTACGTTCTTTTAAGTCAGCCCCTGCGCTGAACTGTTCCCCGATGCCGGTAAGCACAATTGCACGTAAATTGTTAGTCTGGTTTATTTTTTCTGCCGCATCCAGAAGTTCAGCAACGACTTCGGTGTTCAGCGCATTTACGGGTGGCCTATCCAACGTCACCCATCGAATATTATCCGATTCTGATATTTGCACATGAGTGTATTGCATTAAAGTTTGTGTTTAGATTATCCTTATAATCTATTGAAATATAGTAACTAAAATTCTTTTAACTTCTCGTATTCTGCATCTGTTATTTTTATTTCCAGTTCCAGCATCGCCAGGCCGTGGGTCTTGCCCTGGGCATCGGTTTTCATGCTTTCCGAACCGCCGCCACCCAGCGAATCATGCAAAATAAAATTTACCGCCCGGATATTCGGCAGATCATAACGCTCAACCGGACCTTTACAAATCTTGTGGAAATGTTCTTTTACCACCGGCGGAGTCAGGTACTTTTGAATAAGCGTGTAGGCATATTCATTCCGTGCAACCACTCCTACGTTACTCGCTGTTCCCTTGTCCCCTGAACGCGCGAATGCCAGTTTTTTTAATTTGACGGAGGCCATGAGTACTCCTCTCTGTCGTCACCGATTGATTCCACATCATCCAGCCCTTCCGGTTGCGGGATGACGTACCGGATAGGCGCCACCTCTCCATTCCGGTCGAAATGGCAATGCACCCGCTTCGTTTTCAGAATACAATGTTCGATCCATGCGTTCTTCTCGATGATGGTACCAAAGATATAGGAGGTACCCTTGATCATCACACTATCCCCAATCCTTGTCGGGTACCTATCACTCCCGGTGACATTAACGCCTGATTCAATCCGGCAGTTCCGGCCGATACTGGTCTTCCCTTTGACAATGTTATCCTGAAAGATGATGGTATTTTCTCCGATGGTCAATTCCTGGTCGTCATATGTGCTCAATTCCACATTCTTATGGATCAGGACGTTATTCCCGAGGTGAACATTTCCCGTAATACGTGCGCCATCCTTGATTTCCACACCGGTTCCAATCTCAATATTCGCACTGATATAAACCCCTTTTCCAATATTCAAATCCAGTGTCGTACCATTTTTATCCTTGGCAAGGAGTTTTTCCACCGTTTCGTCATTTATAAAGAAATCATCCGGGTCACGGAAACGCACGATATTTTTCAGTTTTTCGTATGTATCCCGTTGGTAAACCGAGTTCATCTCCTTGAGCACACTTTTATTGTTAAATCCCAGGACGTCGCGGTTTCTGCTGGCATTTGATGCCCCCACAGCCAACCCTTCACCATTAAAAATTTTGATGAGGTCAGTCACATACAACTCGCCCTGCACATTGTCGGCATCTAGTTTATTGATATACCGGAATAACGGCTCTCCCCGAAAGGCAAAAACGCCGGTATTAAACTCCTCGATTTCAATTAATTCACGCCGTTGAAACGCATAGGTGCCACCGTTGTAGTTCATCTGGAACGGTTCGTCCGGTGAGAGCGCGTGAATGTCCTTGTTCTCCATAATACTGATGACATTCCCCGCATTTTCGCTGGGTTCACCTGCCGCATCAACCGCGGGCACTCTCACAATCCGGCCATAATAGTTGTCCTTGGGGTCACCTTCGTATTTTCCAGTCAGGACCATCATATCCGAGTGGGATTCCCTGAAAGCCTCCCGAAACTCCTCAACCGTTTCCCGCTGAAGCAGTCCAATATCTCCCGGAAAAACATAGATATTCTGATCCCGTATAAAATCCGGTAACGTCTCCAGTGCCACCTGGACTGCGTGTCCGGTCCCGGACTGTTCTTCCTGGTATACAAAAACCTGCTGTTTCTGCTTCCCGATGGTCCGGATTACGCTGGCAGCCTTTATTCCCACTACCACACAGATATTCGCATCTTCCAAACCGGTACGCGCCGCCAGGGATACGCGCTCTACCGTCGTTTTACCCCAGATCTTATGCAGCATCTTCGAGCGCTGGGATTTAATACGTTTCCCGTGCCCTGCCGCAAGGATAATCGCAGTTGCCTCGGCATCCGGGCTTAACTCATTGTTATACTGCTGAATTATTTCGTATACATCATCATGTGTCATAATAATATCACACCGTCATTATTTGTACTTGGGGATTAATTTTATCTTTTGAAATTAAAGTCGGCCAGTAACTGATAATTTCGCTCGGTTTCGGGCGGCCAGCGCCAAAACCGGTAACACCGGGGGGACCACTCGTGACAAGTGGCACTAGTTCCGTGCCAAACCGGGCCACTTTTTCATAATCTTTATCCTGCACGCCTATCCGCAAGACGACTTCACCCGGTTCGTTCGGTGCCTCCATGATACCCTCATGACAGACATTCGTTCCTAAAATTTCCTCGACTTTTTGGTCTTCGCCAAAGGATGTCCCGTCGTATTCCAGTCGTTTCCATACCATCGATGCTGCTAACCTGGCCTTTTCAATAGCCTGGGGCCCGGCGATGGTGATCTGTCCGACAGTTTTGTATCCCCTGGTGAAGCTCATTGAAACTTTCAGGGTGTCTGTCGGCTTTTTCCCCTGAATATTAAAAACCCGGACTCTGTTATCGCCGAGATCGTCGAGTTCAATAGAGGTAAAATCCGCAATGACATCAGGGGTGAGGTATTCCGAGGGATTGCCCATTTCATAGACCAGCTGAGAACTGACCGACTGAAAATTCACAGCGCCACCTGTGCCATCGTGTTTGGTAACCGTAAAATCGCCTGACGGTGTCGCCTCAACTATCGGATAGCCGATCATGGCAAGGTTCTCAAGTTCCTCCCAATCAGTATAAATCCCGCCCGTTGCCTGTGCACCGCACTCGAGGATGTGGCCAGCGACTGTGCCTGCCGCCAGTTTATCATATTCATGCGGTTGCCAGTTGAACTCGTATATCATCGGGGCGAGCGCCAGTGAGGGATCGGTACACCGGCCGGTCACCACAATCTGTGCTCCCTCACGGAGTGCCTCGGCAATCGGGAAGGCCCCGAGGTATACGTTCGCGCTCGTGACCTGTTCCCGAACCGTTCGCAGCGGTTCTCCGGTATCCATATTCCTGAATTCCTCGCTGCTTTCCACATACCGGTCGATCTTTTCATAGATATCGTCACCGGTGACTGTCGCGAGTTTCAGATCATCAATGCCATGGTTCCGGGCAACTTCGGCAATAGCATCCGCGCAGCCTTCCGGATTTACTCCGCCGGCGTTGGCAATGACCCTGATATCCTTTTCCATGATTTCAGGTAGTAGCCGATCAAGCATTCGCACAAAATCCGTCGCATAGCCTTTGTCAGGGTCGCGCCGCTTCAGCTTCTGCATGATACTCATTGTCACTTCGGCAAGGTAATCCAGCGTTAGGTAGTCTAAATCCCCCTCACGCACTAATCGTATGGGTCCGAGAATGGAATCTCCCCAAAAACCCTGGCCATTTCCTATTAGTACTTTATCTTTCAATACATTATAACCTTATCTTAAAGTATTAGTTTATATATAAATTCTACCTTCGCGTTCGATGATAAGCCGATATAACAGGATTAATCTGAAGGCCAATTTTTTATTTGTCCTGTCATGCCATTCCCGTTTATTCGCATCTATTCGCGGTGACACTACACTTGCAGCACACCGAATTTCGGTGAAGGCATTTTCGGCTGGTGCATCGCCATGCTAAGCCCCCGGATTAGATACTCCCGTGTCTCTGCGGGCTTGATAATGGCGTCTATCCAGATACGGGCAGCAGCGTATCTTGGGTCGCTCTGTTCCTCATAAATTTCACGAACTTCGTCCAGGATTGCCTGACGCTGTTCTTCAGTCGGATCCTTGATACGGGCAAGCCGGATCTGGGCAAGTGTTTTTGCCGCAGAATCGCCGCCCATCACCGCAATTTTTGCTGAAGGCCATGCCAGCACCATTCGGGGATCATAGGCTCGCCCGCTCATAGCATAATTCCCTGCTCCATACGAGCCCCCCACCACCACCGAAAACTTTGGTACGACAGCATTTGACACGGCATTCACCATCTTTGCGCCATCCTTGGCAATGCCCTCATGTTCGGCATCCCGTCCTACCATAAATCCATTTACGTCATGTAGAAATACTAACGGAATACGATCCTGACTGCAATTCATAATAAACCGGGCAGCCTTATCGGCGCTGTCGTTATACACAACACCGCCCATCTGCATTTGCCCCTGCTCAGTCCTGACCACGGTTTTCTGGTTTGCCACTATTCCAACGGAGTATCCACCGACTCTGGCATGACCGCAGATCAATGTTTTGCCGTATTCATCCTTATACGGCGTAAATTCGCTGTTATCAGCGATCCGGGCGATGACTTCGTTCATATCATATTGACTTCCGTCATCAGGGACGATTCCATTGAGTTCATCAGGCGCAAATTTCGGAAGGGCGGATTCCACTTTGTTTATGGGCGCTCTGCCGGTCGCGCCGATTGATCGCAGGATTTCCCTGACACGTTCGAGCGCCGACTCATCGTTTTCCTCATGATAATCCGCAGTGCCCGAAATGGCATTATGGGTGGTAGCTCCGCCAAGTGTATCTTCGTCAATGTCCTGTCCGATAGCAGCCTTTACGAGCGCAGGACCGGCTAAAAACATGCTGGCCCCCTCGACCATGATAAATTTGTCGCACATCACCGGTAAGTACGCGCCACCAGCAACACACGGGCCCATTACCACCGCAATTTGGGTTACGTTTTCCGCCGAAAGTCTGGCGTTATTAAAGAAAATCCGGCCGAAGTGATTCTCGTCGGGGAACACCTGATCCTGCAGCGGTAAAAATACCCCGGCAGAGTCCACGAGATATACTATAGGTAAATTATTTTCCAGCGCTATCTTTTGTGCGCGGAGCGTCTTTTTCAGGGTGACTTCGAAATAGGCTCCTGCCTTTACCGTGGCATCATTCGCAACAATAACTGTTTCGTTACCTTCGACAATTCCGATACCTGTGATGGTTCCGGAAGCCGGGGCTCCCCCATACTCTTCATACATTTCCCACGCTGCAAAAATGCTCAATTCGGTAAACCAGGTATCCGGATCAATCAGCGCTTCAATGCGCTCTCTGGCGGTCATCCTGCCCTTGGAATGCTGCCGCTCAATGCGTTTTTCCCCGCCACCCAGTTTAATTTCGGCCTGCTGCTCCTCTAATTCCCGGAGCAGCGATTGCATATAGGTTCGGTTCCCGGAGTATTTTTCCTGATCCCATTTCGAAATCAATGTACCTAATTCTCTCATCCAACCCTCGATGTTACGAATTTGAGTACTGCTGCGCGTGTGCTACAATATAATAATCCTCGGAAAAATCCGCTGCACTAATTTCGCCGGTAACTTTCCAGAGATGACTACGGCATCCCTCCTTACAATCGCCGTTTCCGAATCCACGGAAAATACCGTTCTCACTTAAATTTTCCATAGCAGCCAATTGGTGCTCCACCAACGAATTGTCAGGATAACACCAAGCTTCAATGACATCTACCCTGGGGTGCCGGGTAAGGTAATCGATATGCCAGTACAGTGTCTCTCCTCCGGAGAAATGCCGGTTAACCCGGGCTGCAATGCCTCGTTTCGCGGAACCACCATACAGGTATCGGCCCGGTTCAAGGGATATTTCGCCCCGCTTCCCGATTTGAACATCAACCGGGCACCCAACTTCCAACACTAAAATGTAGCCGCCGGCGACCTTCTTCACTCCAACACCTCTCGCTTGATTTTATAACTCAGGTATATAAACGGAGTATCGATAACGGCAATGAGTACCTTGAGAAGATATGTCGTAATAATGATTTGAAATATGACACCCCATTCAAAGGTGCCGATGAATGCTACCAATGAAAAGGTGATGGAGTCAATAAGCTGGCTCACCCAGGTTGAGGCATTATTCCGGAGCCATAACATTTTGCCCCGGGTTTTATCCTTAAGGAAATGAAAAAACCAGACATCATGTAACTGGGATGCCAGATAGGCGATTAAACTACCAAGGATAATCCGCGGCGCAAAACTGAATATAGCCTGCATACCTGACTGGACCGTATCGTAATCCGCCGGGTGGAAGGCCGTAATGAACTGGGAGGTTACCAGGTATACAATAGCGGCAAAAAAACCGATGAATACTGCTTTTCGTGCATAGAATTTCCCATAATGCTCGCTCAGGAGGTCCGTTGCCAGAAAAATGGTTCCGTACATCACATTCCCACCAGTCGCGGACAAGCCAAACAAAATGATTTGTTTTGTGACAAATATATTCGCGAGAACTATCGAAATTCCAACATAGGCATAGAGCCAAACCCTTCCCATGCGGAAACAAAACAGGGTGAAGACCAACCCGATGAGCGTCATCAGCAGGAAGAGGATTTCGTTACTCATCATCACGAAAATGCGGTATGAGTTTTTCTCGTAGCATTGCGGGCATCCTTGTTGGCTTATTCTGTGAATTCAGAAAACAATGCACTGTTGATCCGGTTACCAGGCGTGTTCCGTCCTGGTTCAGGACATCGTAATCAATGCGTATCCGTGCTTTGGGAAGTTCGGGGATTGTCGTATTCACGGAAAGGAATTCATCATAGCGGGCTGGTGTAAAATAGCGGGCCTGCGTTTCGATGACAGGTAGTCTTACCCCCGCCTTTTCGATTGATGTATATGGTAGGTCAAGGCTGCGCAGCAACTCATTCCGGGCGTGTTCAAAGTATTCGAAGTAGCGTCCGTAATAGACAATATTCATCTTATCCACGTGGCCATACAGTACCCGGATTTGTGTTGTATGAGAATACATTCGGTCGCAAAGATACTTCGATTCAAATGAAAAAATCAATAAATGAAGTGATGACAACGCCAGCACATATCAGGCAGCAGATGTTTTTACCTTGCGATTTGTGTGGTAATCTGATTCCGGTAAATTTTCCGATACGTCTTTTCCATTGCGCTTCACAATTTTCCCTGGTGCACCAACAACGGTACAATTCTCAGGGACATCCCGGTTAATAATGACAGTTTCAGCACCGATTTTAACATTATCACCGACCGTGATCGGTCCCAGGAGAGTTGCACCGGTTCCGATTAACACATTATCCCCCACCGTCGGATGGCGCTTTCCGGAGTGATGCCCCGTACCGCCAAACGTGACGTTATGAAACACAACACAATTATGCCCGATTTTTGTTGTTTCGCCTATGACGACTCCTGTACCGTGGTCAATGAAGAAACAGCAGCCGATCTCCGCACCGGGATGAATTTCAACGCCGCTCCAAAACCGCAATAACACGCCGATAAACCGCGGGATAATCGGGATTTTTAACAAATGCAAAATGTGGGTAAACCGATAGGCAACTATCGCATGCAACGGCGTATGAACAAACAACGTCTCAACAGGGTTTTTCGCCGCCGGATCGTTACGGGAAATTGCCTTGAAATCGCGGAGCACCTGTTTCGGCAATAGCTTCAGACATTGCCATGCCTGCTCCAGTGGTGACAAATACCCGCGTTCCGGCTCCACATGTTCTCTGTGTATTACTTTCATATTATCCTAAGATATAAATAATGAGAATTGGTTACAAACAGTGCACCGTACAATTGAAATATACCGGAGATACTGAAACACAACCAATGACAATTATATGGGAATTGCTCAGCTAAAAGTCTTTTTAAACGAATTGTAATCCAGAATAGTCAGCTTGTGCCCTTCCTTTTTGATATATTCCTTATCCTCGAGCAGCTTCAGCGTTCTGGATACAGTCTCACGGCTCGTGCCGGCCATATTTGCGATATCCTGCTGATAGGGCAAACTCTCAATTTCTACCTTGCCTGCCTTATAAATGCCAAGATCATCGGCTAATCTGAGCAAGGTCAGTGCAATACGGTTTTCCGCATCCCCCAGACTCAGGCTTTCGATCAGTTCATCGGATTTTCGAAGTCGTCCTGCTAGTTCCTGCAATAGCGAAATCGAAATTTTTGGATATTTTTCCAGGAGATGGAGAAAATCCGTGCGCTTTAACAGAAATACTTCCGAATCTTCAAGTGTTACCACATTAGCTGACCGGGCGTCACCGTCAAATATGCTCATCTCGCCAAAAAAGTCTCCAGCATTTAACATCGAAAGGATTACTTCCCGGCCATCTTCACTGATTCTGGTAATTTTGACGCTGCCTTCATCGATAACAAACAGCGTATCTCCCTCGTCTTCTTCCATCAGAATCATTTTGTTCTTGGGATAGGTCCGTTTCCGAAGAAGATCGGCAATTTTTTCTAGCGCGTCCTCATCTAAGTCCGCAAAAATTGGCACCGTTGCCAATATCGAAGTTTCCATAAATCTACCTCAAACTATTTTAAGAATAATAGAAGGTGTTCAAATGAAAAGCAAGGGATTTTGAATTCTATCCCTTGTCTTGTTTTTCCTCGTCACTTTCTTTTTGCGCGTCCTGATTTTTTCCTTCTTTTTTGTCCTTCAACCCAACACGATCCAGGATTTCGGGCACAAGATCGATGACTTTTCCGATAGTTGTATCTTTTGATGTCAGCGGAACCAACTGCACTTTACCTTCCGTAATGACAATAAATGCAATCGGTTCAATCATAGCGCCACCACCTGTGCCACTGCCCTTGCCGTCGGCCTCCTCTGAGCCGCCACCACCGGCGCCGAACCCCACGGATACTTTTGAAACCGGGATCACAGTGGAATCACCTGCCTGGATCGGCTCCCCAACCACGGTTTGTCCCTTGGCGATTTGTCTTAATTCGGGCAACACCGTTTTGATTAATTCATCTAACATAACCTCTGCTCCTTTGTTTTACTTGGAAATCGAAAAAGTCCTGGGCCTCCAGGAAAAAATTACATCTAACTTATGTCGAATTCCTATTAAAATAATTGTAAAAAACAGCGAGATCCCCCTGAGCAGGGCGAATCCTAATACGATATTTCCCCGGATATGACATTCTCCGGTCAATGTCTTATTAACGAAATTAGGCGTGAATTTCCCCGGGAATCTTCGAAAAATACTAGTGGTGTGCAATAATCCGGTAATAATCCCTGTATACATAGGATTTCCGGTTCCGTATTCGATGGTGCATGAACCGGCTCGGGGCTGCAAGGTTTTCCAAACCATTCGAATCGCTTTGGCTCCGATATTCTTGATTTCACCGACATTGAAATATCGGGCGAGCCTTCGAAAAAATTTTCGTGCGTTTTTTAAAGTGCTACCTTTCGTTTGTTCTCCCGCAAATTTACCAGCGCTTACAGCCGATTTATCGCGAGATTTTTCTGCCAGATTCTTTTCATAAAACCATAAGACCCGGATTGACTTTCGCAGGTGGTCCTGTTCGCCTTTCTGGACCCGAAGACGAATCAACCCCATAAGCCAATATATTGAGACAATTAACTCATGGTCAGCCTCTGCAGCAGGATGATGCCATTTCAACAGATACTTTACCGGTATGGCAAGTACCAGGATGAGAATGGCAACAATAACACAGAGGACAGTCATATCAGGTTACCTGAAATATTAAACTGCAGTTGACATTTGTACAATGGCCAACTAAATTTGCATAATTTGAAAAAAATGATAAACCTTTAAAGGAGCAATATGCCGTTAACAAAATCCGTAAAAAAACGAGTTCGCCAGGCCGAAAAGCACCGGCAGCACAATCTGCATTATAAATCGAAAATGCGTCAGGCGGTGAAAAAGGTATTAAGCACGACTGATGCTGATACCATCGGACCATTATATCGCGAAGCGGTTTCTATTATTGATAAGGTGGCCTCCAAGGGGATCATCCATAAAAACAAAGCCGCCCGCGAGAAAAGCAAAATCACACGTCATATGAACGGCCTGTCCTAATTGTATTTTCCTGACAATTCACCTTCTGAGCCGCGGGATTTACTTAATCCCCGGCTCATTTTAATTTCTATAAGTCGACCCGGTAATTCGGGGCTTCCTTGGTAATCTTGACATCGTGGGGATGATTTTCCCTGAGCGCCGCCGGACTTACGCGTATAAATTTGGCAGTTTTTTGCAAATCGGGGATCGATGGTGCGCCACAATATCCGAGTGCTGACCTCACGCCACCAACCAGTTGATAGATCGTTTCCCGCACTGCTCCGCGATACGGCACCATTCCCTCAATCCCTTCCGGCACTAATTTATTGACTTCGTCTTCGGCATCCTGGAAATAGCGATCCTTGCTTCCCGCCTTCATTGCTTCGACGGAGCCCATTCCCCGATAGGACTTATAGGTTCGGCCCTCATAGAGTATGGTTTCTCCCGGACTCTCCTCCATCCCGGCAAACAGTGACCCGATCATAACCGAATCCGCGCCGACGGCCAACGCTTTGGCAATATCACCGGAGTACCGAATACCGCCATCGGCAATTACCGGGATATCATACTCTCTGGCAACCTCAACACAATCGCGTATTGCCGTAATCTGGGGTATGCCAACACCGGCCACAACTCTGGTTGTACAGATTGATCCGGGGCCGACTCCGACTTTTATTGCGTCAGCGCCCGCTTCAATGAGCGCCAGTGCCCCTGCCTTGGTTCCCACGTTCCCGGCGATTATTTCCGTGTCATGATACTTTTCCTTTAATTCCGTTAGCGTATCGATGACACCCTTTGAATGTCCATGAGCGGTATCGACTATTAATACGTCAACAGAATTCGCAATGAGTAAATCGGCACGCTCCATCGTGTCATTCGCAACACCAATGGCGGCACCAACCCTTAATCGGCCATGCTCATCTTTGGCGGCGTTCGGAAACTGGGAACGCTTTTGGATATCCTTTACGGTAATCAACCCCTTCAGGGTATTGTTCTCATCGACGACAAGCAGTTTTTCTATTTTGTGTTTTTGGAGAATTGATTCCGCCTCATCAAGTGTAGTGCCCACCGGGACGGTTATCAGGTTCTCACTGGTCATCACATTTTCAATCATCTGGTCGTGGTCTGTCTCAAACCGAAGGTCGCGGTTGGTCAGAATTCCAACCAGCTTATTCTCATTATCAACGATTGGAATTCCTGATATTTTATACTTTGACATCAGTTCCAGCGCATCAGAGACTTTGCGATGTGGTGGCAACGTCACCGGATTGAGTATCATACCGCTTTCCGACCGTTTCACCTTGTCAACCTGTTCCGCCTGCTGAATCATACTCATATTTTTATGCAGGATGCCAATGCCGCCTTCCCGTGCAACGGCAATAGCCATTTCGCTTTCCGTCACCGTATCCATCGCCGCACTTACCAGCGGGATATTCAAGTGAATATTTTTCGTAAACCGGGTCTCGACATTCACCTCCCTTGGCACCACATTGCTTTTCTGTGGCAGGAGTAACAGGTCGTCAAACGTCAGACCGACTTGGATATCATTAAGATTTTTCATGGATTATCACCCGGATTAGTTTCTATATCATTCCATTTCATAACAGTATTTAAATTCATTCCAACGAACATACATTTTCAACGGCTTCCACTAGCCGGCCGTTTCGCAACAGAGACACAGCCTCGTTGATATCCCTGGAATGAATCCGGTCTTCTGCCCACGGAGGCACGGTTTCCCTAAGGACTTCATAGACGGGCTGGAGGCACTTCGCCGGCTCTAAGTCATTCTTGAAATCAAGACCCTGGACAGCACATAACCACTCAATCGCCAGGATATGCTCGAGGTTTGATACGATTTCCCCAAGTTTTCTCGCTGCATACGGCGCCATGGAGACATGATCCTCCTGGTTAGCCGATGTCGGGATGGAATCCACGCTTGACGGATTGGCCAGCAACTTATTTTCGGAGACCAGCGCCGCCGCAGTAACCTGTGGCATCATATATCCCGACTGCAAGCCACTGTCACTCGTTAAAAAAGCCGGCATTTGACTCATCCCGGGATCCAGCATCGCAGCAGTTCTTCGTTCGGAGATGCTGCCCAATTCCGCCGCGGCAGTTGCCAGCGAATCGAGGACCAACCCCACCGGCTCAGCATGAAAATTACCGCCGGAAATAATTTCACCGGTCTCCGGCAACACTACCGGGTTATCAGTACAGGAATTCATTTCGGTTGTTAAGGTTGTTCGAGCATACTCCATTGTATCTCTAACTGCCCCATGGACCTGCGGCATACAACGGAGGCTGTACATATCCTGAACCTTCCCGCAATTTCTGTGACTTTCGTGTATTTCACTGTCCTGCAACAGTGCATATAAATTTTGGGCACTCTTTCGCTGGCCTTCATGCCCACGTATCGCATGGATTTCCTCTCTGAAAGGCGTATTCGTGCCCTTCAATGCCTCCACACTGGTCGCGCCGATGATATCTGCAGCCTTTACCAGGTTTTCCAGCCGAATATACGCCTCAATCCCTGTCGCCAGCGAAGCTTGTGTACCGTTCAGAATTGCCAGCCCTTCCTTCGCCTCTAGTGTTACCGGTCGGATACCTTCAAGATTCAGCGCAAAAAGGCTGGGATATTTTCTGCCACGGTAGATGATTTCTCCTTCACCTATGGCGGTAAGAGCTATTTGAGCCAAGGGTGCCAGATCACCACTCGCCCCGACCGAACCCTTGGAGGGAATAATCGGGTAAATCCCGGCATTACATATCTGGACGAGTGTTTCAGCAATTACAGGCCTGCAACCGGAATATCCTTTCGCCAGAGCGTTCACCTTAAGCATCATCATGAGTTTTGCAATATCCTTTGGATATGGATCGCCAACACCGGCTGCATGACTTCGCACCAGGTTAATTTGCAGCTGAGCCATCTGTTCGTTATCGATCCGAACATCAGCGAGTTTACCAAAGCCGGTGTTGATACCGTAGTAGGTTTCACCGGATGTGATGGCTTTCTCCACAATTTTACGGGAATCTTCCATACGGCTGATAGCATTGTCATCAATGGAAATAGGGAGATTGTGACGCAAAAACCCGGCACAATCCCGAATGCTCAGGGAATTACCGTCAAGGATAAGTGAATTCATGCCGTTTATCTGTTTAAATTTTACAAAGTTATTCGGATATCCGATATATATCAAGATGAATCATGCAAATAATGTTATCGCGAGCAGTCTTCTCTCCTTTTCATGAACATGTCGCAGGAGATCAACTCGATATTACCAAAATTATCGATGAGTAATTTTCGGTAATAACCAGAATAAACAATAAAATTAATTGTGGATGCTCAATAGTCAGATGGAGCCTTTAAAGACCCTGTCTACATTTCATCCGATTAGTAAGTTCACCTTCAAATTGCCGCTCACCATTGATATCCGACATCAAACAGTGGCAACAGATGATATTGGCTGCCAAACGGATAATTACCGTAAGTCAGCAGGTACCCAAACATCATATACCAGGATTTATCGAATTCCCAGAAAACCTGTCCCTGGTGTTCCCAAAAAAATTGTTCCGTATATCCTGGCAATAAAAGTATTTTGGTATCCGATTTTAGAACCCATTTTCCGGATAACGCCCAGGAAATACCGGTCCCGAGATTCAGATTATATCCATTGTAAAACACCCCCATCCTCGGAAAGACGACCGGCAGATCAATTGTCGTGCGGGAATCGAGGGTACCGAATGTGCCAGCAAGGCCGAGCCCGGCACTGAAATAATACTCCAGAGTTGGTATAGATGATTGTATAACTCTGATTTCATTATACAGGCTGACCATTGCGGGGATTGTTGGTATCGTTGGGTCATCCGGGAGTATCCCGCCGGTGCCCTTTCGTGAGATCATTCGTAGTAATGGGGTTGGATATGTAAAGCCGTGTGTGGTCTGAATTCTTCGATCTCTTGTGGTGTTATGTATCCAGACAAGCCTGGCATTGGGGATAACGAAATCGAGGATCGGGTGCGTTTGCATCTCCATGGTAGTCGAAATTCTGTAGCGAAGTGGGGCCAAAAGCCCTATTTGATAATCACCTTTTTGGACCTCAGAATACTGTCTCGTACCAGGGAGGCGATTTTCCTGAGTAAAAGTATTTCCCGTTACGGAAAGGGTGAGAAAAAAAGCGAGTGTAAGTCCGTACCACATGTGATTTAATTGCTTCATGGTTGCACCACCAATCTGGCTGAAACCGGAGCATGATCAGCCAGTTGCATCGCCTCCTGGTAGGTCGAATCGGTTCCCGGCACCCAGGTACCGTTTGTAAACAGGTAGTCCAGTTTCCGGTTCCAGAAGACCTCGCCGGAAGTGCTGTGAGTAAAATAGTCCGAATTTCGTGACTGGTAATCTCGGAGCGGCACTGCCGAATTATATGTGTCATACAACGGCTCCATCCATGTCATTTCAGAAGAATAGTCACTCCCTTCGGGACAAAAATCCGGTTTATCATCGGGACAGCGATCTTCCGCACAGTAATTGGTGGAATCCGAGCCGGGCGGGAGCAGGTTGAAATCCCCGCCGCCCACCACTACTGCACCATCCGCATGGAGCGCATCAAAGAGTTGTTTAAATTCGGTAACGTGTTTTTGCTTGGTGTCGTCAGTTGAAAATGCGGACGCATGAATATTAAGGATATAAAAGTCGTTCATACCCGGAATCAGAACCTTTGTCTTTAGGATATTCCTCCGAAGATAAAAATACGTTGTCAGCGCATCCTGATCACCCCGGAGAGCCAGCTGGATCCGTTTGGTATCCTCTAGTTTCCACCGGGAAAAGACCGCCTGCCCGGTATTTATTCGGCCCAGGCCATCACTGGGAACGAATTGAGACTTCCACATCGATCCGTACACGGCGTAATTGAAATATGTATGATCCAATATCCATTGTACCTGGTTGATGTAGCCGGTTCTGTTTGATTCTGTATCGATTTCCTGCACCAACAAGATATCCGGTTGTACTTCCGTGATCTTTTCTACGATCGCATGCAGGTTTGCATTGACTTCCGATTTTGTCAAAATAACCCGGTCGCCACAGGAATCCCCGAACCACGGAATCCGACCTGCACCGAACCGGATGTTCCAGGTCATAATCAATAGTGAGCTTCCAACGGCTGGCGGTGTCTCTTGTAACTGAGCAGTATATTTTACCGCATCAGAATTCTCCGGAAATTTAGTTACCAATGGCTCGCATCCAACGATCCACATAATAACGGGTACAATAATAATCCATGAATACAACTTCCGTCTCATATACCTTTTCTCCTCATCCGGTCAGCGGATCTGTTGGTCAGGTCTGATTTACTATATACGTTTCCACAATTCCGGTGAATGTCTCAACTTCTCCTGAACAGGAATTATGGATCAAACATTTGGAATGAAATTTTTTCCGAATGTAGACGTATTGGCACTCAGGGGCAATAAAATTATTTATCGCCCTGATTACTCAAATTCCGTGTCATGCTCCAGGGCCTCTTTGATAGCCCGGGCAACATTCCCCCCTGCAGACTGCGCCATGATTCGGGCAGAGCATCTCAATGGAATAATGCAACAAATTACGGACGCTATCCCTTGTAATATCAGGGTTATCCATATACTGCTCTGGTACAAATTTAAAGATATCCTTCTCTGACCTCCGGATTAATAAATCGGCTATAAACATAATATTTCCATCACTTCGTCCAAGAAAAAAATTATAATGCGCATCGGTAGGTCCCGGAGCATGCACCACTTTTAACCCTCCGGGCAGAGTATCGCCCTTCTCATACAGATGGTCAGGTTTGCCTTCATAGCCTTGCCCGTTTTCGGGCGCATATACCGGCACATCAAAATGCCGTTGATACCGCCAGGATGACCGTTGATGGAACCGGCCGGTTAAGCAAATCGCCTGCACCGTTTTAAATTGGTCCAGCAGGTCTTCACGCACCGGTAAGGGGTCAATCATTATGGTACCGAAGGCAGTCTCAAGAGCATATGCGTCACTCCGGTTGCCAATACGATCATCCTCAACTGTCCAATGTAATATTCCGGGGGAAATATATTCCAGAGATTCAGCAGCCGCAGACGGTTCCGACATGGATTGGGCCCCTCCTTTGTCTCATGGAAATACAGGGAGGCCCGGAAAAGCCTCCCTGTAATAAACGTTTATCGGGTTATTTCAGTATCGCATTCAGTTCGAATTCCACTCCAGCCAACGCTCTCGAAACCGGACAGTTTTTTTTAGCACTTTCCGCGTGGCTGCGGAAGGTATCCTCGTCTATATCGGGAATATCGGCTTCTGTGATAATCTCGATTTTGCTAATAGTGAATCCGTCCTCCTTTTTCACAAGATGGACCTTATCCGTAGTGTTTATGGAGGCAGGCTTGTATCCGGCCTCCCCCAGCTCGGCAGATAACGCCATGGAAAAACAACCGGCATGTGCAGCACCGATCAACTCCTCCGGGTTGGTCCCGTTGCCTTCTTCAAACCTGGATGAAAATGAGTACGAGGTGTTCTGTAATACACCACTTTCTGAGCTGACGGTTCCATTTCCGTCCTTTAATGTGCCGTTCCATTGTGCGGATCCTTTTCTTACAGCCATTACTGCCTCCTCGTGTAGTCTCGTTATTGTCAGTTTTTCTCCAACGAAAGATTAACATATAAACTGCACTATAGAATATCAAAAACCCGAGACTTTTCCCATCATATTGTGTCCCGGGAAAGCCCGTATTGATTCTGCAATACCTCTTAAGTAACTTTCAAGGCATTTCTAAATACCCGAGAAAGCAAACTCACAGTCTGTTAACATAAAGGAGTCACTGTATGGAAGCGCTGCAATCGATTCTCTCGTCTATTTCAGGAGTCGTGTGGGGTTGGCCAATGGTCGTTCTCCTGGTCGGGACAGGCATTTTCCTGACTCTGAAGCTCGGCTTCCCTCAATTCCGGTTTTTTCGCCACGCATGGCGCGTGATATCTGGTCATTACGACGACCCGGATGATGAAGGTGATATCAACCATTTTCAGGCCTTGTCAGCAGCGCTCTCCGCTACTATCGGCATTGGGAATATTGCGGGGGTTGCCACCGCGGTGCATTGGGGCGGACCGGGTGCCCTGTTCTGGATGTGGATTACGGCACTCTTCGGTATGGCGACGAAATTCACGACATGTACTCTTGGTCATAAATACAGAACAATCCACGAGGACGGGACTGCCTCAGGTGGCCCAATGTACTCCATCGAGCGGGGGCTTGGTAGCTCCTGGAAACCGCTGGCAATCACATTCGCAGTACTGGCGTTGATTACATCACTGGGTACACCTAACGTAGTACAATCCAATACAGTAGCAGTGTCGCTTCAGAGGGATTTCGGCATCCCCACATTTGTTACTGGTTTGGTTATGGCTGGTCTGGTAGGGATTGTTATTGTAGGGGGGATAAAACGTATCGGACGGGTTGCCAGTCGATTGGTACCATTTATGGCAGCAATTTACGTACTGGGTGCACTGGTAATTCTCGCCGTGAATTACCAGAATATTCTCCCGGCATTCGGTTTAATCTTTGAAAAAGCCTTTACCCGGACAGCAGAGATCGGCGGATTTTTCGGCTCTGCCTGGATTGTTACGCTCACCTGGGGTATTAAACGGGGCCTTTTTTCCAATGAAGCGGGATTGGGTTCAGCTCCCATAGCCCATGCGGCAGCCAAAACGAAAGAATCGGTCCGGGAAGGTATTGTGGCAATGATGGGGCCATTTGTAGACACCCTGGTCATATGCACATTGACTGGTCTTGTTCTGGTTTCCACCGGTGTGTGGCATGAGAAATTCGATGATGTCCTCGAAGGACAGTATCTGTCTGAATTGACGGTATATTCCGGACAAATCACTACCTCAGAAATTCAATCCAAACAGCCGTACTCCGGCGAAATACAAGTAGATAACGGGGATCCAATTGGGAATTACAGTATCTACCATGAAACGGGAACGGTGGATGATTATCAGATCAAAACCAAAGATGAACTGGCCGGGTACTCCGATTTTTCCGGAATCCTGCTAATCGAAAACGGTCAGATTTCCTCCACGAATCGCCAGAATATGGACCTTGCCATTGCCGGAAAAGTCGCCCTCACCGGGGCGGAATTGACAGCCCAGGGATTCAGTCGGGGGTTGCCAGGCAAATGGGGGAATTATATCGTATCCATTGGTGTCATATTATTTGCATTTTCAACCGCACTCGCATGGTCGTATTATGGCGATCGCTCGATCGAATACATCGTGGGTCCCAAGGGAATAATGCCCTATCGCATTGTGTTTGTCATATTCATTTTTCTCGGGTCAATTTTAACGCTGAATACTGTATGGATGTTTGCGGATGTTGCAATGGCACTCATGGCTATTCCCAATCTCTTCGCCACACTGGGTCTCGTCAATAAGGTGAGGGACTGGACACAAATTTACACTACTGCCAAACACCCGGAGCTTCGCTAGATGCAAAAATTTTTAAATGTGGCAATTAATGCGGCGCAGTTTGCCGGAACCTACATCGAACAATCCGCAGACGAATTGGGCAAAGTCGATTATAAAGGCCGCGCCGATCTGGTAACCGATGTTGACCGGACCTCGGAAGGGATCGTCATGGAACACATCCACCAGGCTTTTCCGGACCATGACATACTGGCCGAAGAATCGACTCAGGATCAGCGATCCCACGAATTCCGCTGGGTCGTCGATCCATTGGACGGGACTACAAATTATGTCCACAAGTACCAGCACTATGCGGTGTCAATCGCTCTTCAACACCATGATGAAACTATTATTGGAGTCGTCTATAATCCCCGGAGCAAAGAGATGTTTACGGCAATCCGGGGAGAGGGTGCCTGTCTCAATGATATGGCAATCCATGTATCAAAAACAGATGAACTCAATCAGGCCCTCCTGAGTACCGGCATTCCTTATGAGATCTCCGTTCGCTGGCACAAATCCATGGATCTGTTTAAACTGTTTTATTCTCAGACACACGGGGTTCGCAGAGATGGCTCGGCTGCACTGGATTTATGTTATGTGGCTTCCGGACGGTTCGACGGTTTCTGGGAATTGGATTTGAATCCATGGGATGTGGCAGCCGGCATATTGATCGTGCAGGAAGCCGGTGGAGTGATCAGTCAATTTGATGGTTCCGAATCGACGATCTATGACGATGAAATACTCGCATCGAACGGAAGAATCCATGAAAAGATGCGGGATGTGATAAATACTGTACCCTATTAGTTCGCGTGCCCATAAATGGGCACGCTGGTTGGTGTAAAGACGGCTAAGCTAAAGCCGCCTGTCTCCATAAAAACGTCAAATACGTGGTTTTTAACAGCCCCGCCCTGCCGGGGCTTTGCGTTAATCAGCGAACGTCTTCAGGCGTTCGCTGGATAGGGTCTGCAGTATAACTCAGGCCTTCACTCCTATGGAGGGGCAATTTTTACTTCTCCTTCTGTTAAACTTGGTAATGCGATTTTCGCATTACCAACCTGAACACATTAACACCTGAACACTAATCACTGTTTTTCTGGATATAATGTCACCTGCACATAATCATTCATGTCAAGGTATTGCTGTGCCGCCAGATGGATCTCCTCTGCAGTCAAACTGTTCACCATGTCAGGATAGTTGAGAATATTTTGCAGGTCGGTATGGTGAAATAGAGCAAATTCAATCTGGTTTAGCCAGTATCCGTTCTTTTTCATGTTCGTTTCATAATTCCGCAAATCGATTTCCTTGATCTTCTGCAGATATTCCTCATCTACACCATACTCCTTCAGGCTGTCTATCTCGGAAAACACCTGTGCAGAAAGGTCCTCCACTCTCCCGGGATCAGTTCCAAATGAGATCTCAAACTTATAACGTTCCTTCGGCCAATGCGGGAACCGGCTGCTGACCTGCACGCCGTACGTGCCCCCAAGATCCTCGCGGATCCGCTCGCGGAGTCTGATACGCAGGTAGTCCGTCAGCGCATTCGCCACATACCGGTTTCTTCTGTTCCACTGAAAATCCCCTGTGAATGCTATGGTTGTAAGGCTTTTGGGTGCCATCCCCTTTTGCACTGTTTTTTCAATGACTTCGTTCGGATATGAATACGTCACATTTTTCCACCGTTCCTCTCCGGGGACATCCTGCAGGCTCCCGATATATTGTTCCACATAGGATTTCAGGCTGTCCGGGATAAAATTTCCCACGAACACAAATGTGAAGTCACCGGCATCGGCAAACCGTTCCCTATAAATGCGCATGGATTTCCCGACATCCATCTCATCGAGTGTTTCCATTGACCAGGGTTTATACCGGGGATTATACTGTGTCAGCGTGGCAGTCAGCGTATCATGGAAGGCGGCTTCAGGACTTGCACTTCGGTTGGCATACATTCCCTGTAACCGCTTTTTATAGGCAAGAAATGCAGTGCTATCCATTCGTGGGGAGGTAAAATAGAGATGGATCAATTCAAACAAGGTCTGCAAATCCCGGGGTGAAGCGCTGCCGGATAACCCTTCGCTGAGCTCGCCTATATAGGGAGAGACATTCGCTACCTTATCAGAGAGTAATTTCTGTAATTGGATCTGCGTAAATTCAGCCAGTCCGCCCTGTCCTACGACGTTGGTGGCGGTTTCGGCGGCAACCAGGTTCGAATCCGGCACAAGAGAAGTCCCCCCGTAGCTAAACGCTGTGAACCGAACCTCATCGTTTTTGAAATCGGTCGTTTTTACAAAGACGTCAACCCCATTCCCAAGGGACCAACGAGTAACTCCCAGCTCGCTGAAGGTCGTGTCGCTGACCACAGAAGACCGCTCGGGCGGTGAACTCATGAGCGGCTGGTCTTTCACATCATCCACATACGCGGAAATCTGCTTTCGATATACGGTATCGATAACTGCCTGTAAATCCCCGTCTGAAGGTATTGTTATCCCTTCTTTTTCCGGGGAATCAGCTAAAATGACGCGATTTTTCTCGGTGATCCAGTTCGCTGCGAGCGTATTTACCTCTTCTAGCTGGATAGTGGGGACATATTTTTTATACAGTGCATATTCGTACTCAATTCCCGGAATGGGTTCTTCATAGAGATAATTCCGAATATATTCCGAAGCATATCTTCTGGATTCGGTTTTGTTTCGTTCTGTATATGCTTTTTCCATTGATCGGAGTACAGCCTTTTTTTGCCGCTGGAGCTCCCCGGGTGTGAAGCCGTACTTTTTGACCCGCTCCGCCTCGGTAAGCAGCGATGCCAGTCCTCGGGGAATACCGTTGTCCTGCACTACTGCAGAGAGGTAATACGTCGCCTTGGTCCGTATCAATTGCCCCTCCCCGGAATAGGCAAAGATAAACGGCGGATCCGCCTGCTGGGTTAATTCCGACAACCGTTGATTGAACATATTGTGGTATAACCGTTCGATAATACTCTGCCGGTAATCCGCAACAATTTTGTCTGTAGCGGGTTCATGCTTGAAATAGATACTCACGCTAGAGCGGGTTGCCTCGGGGTCAGAGGCGATGGCGAACAGGGTCTCCTCGTGATCAGGTACCGGGTACAGCCTCCTTTTCGGTGCATCCGCTTTCTCCGGTATCCCTGAAAAATGCTCGCTGATCAGAGATTTAATTCGTTGTATATCAAAATCACCAACGGCTATCACAGCCATTAACTCCGGACGATACCAATCCTCGTAAAAGCGTGTCAAGATGGAATAGGCAAAGGTATCGATCACCGCTTTTTTCCCGATGGGCAGGCGTTCCGCATAACGGGAACCGTGAAATAACACCGGATATTGTTCTTCCCGCATCCGGGCATATGCTCCACGTCCAAGGCGCCACTCCTCCTTGACAACCCCGCGTTCCTTGTCTATTTCTTCGGGATCGAAAGAAAGTAAGTGTGCCCAGTCCTCTAAAACCTGGAAACCTGTCTCCATGGCCTCTGTGCTATCAGTCGGAAGTTGTAACATGTACACGGTTTCATCAAAGCTCGTGTAGGCATTGATGTCCGGTCCAAACCGCATGCCAATGGATTCCAGGTAATCTACCAGTTCCTGCTTTTCGAAGTGCTCGGTGCCGTTAAATGCCATGTGCTCAGTGAAATGTGCCAAACCCTGTTGCTTATCATTTTCAAGGATTGAGCCGGCATTGACCACGAGCCGGAGTTCAGCCCGGTTTTCGGGCTTGGGATTTTTCCGAATATAGTACGTGATACCGTTGTCAAACTGTCCCTTTTCGACATCGGGGCCAACCGGTAGTGTCTCCTCCACCGGATACTGTTCGGTTTTAGCGGTTTTCTGCCGTGGTTTATCGGTTTGGGTGGTGGCGCAACTGATGAGTGGAATTATTGGAATGAGTACTAACAGACGAAACAACTTATTCATATTTTCCTCCTTGAGTTACCGGAGTTTCATAGTATTCAGATCTTCGGGTGTTCCCCAGCAAGGACTCCACCCAGACCATATATCTGTTTCTTAATCATAACCTTCCTTTTAATCAATTTTTGTAAGTCGCTCGTTGTTTGTCGTACTTTCTTTAGGATTTTCGATGTATTTCAGTGTTTAATATCCGTTTGTTTCTCTTTGCGGCTACGCTCCAGGAGGAGCCCCTTCCGGGGCGTCTTTGCGTGAGATCTCTTATTTTTTGTGTTTTCTCCTCGTCCTCCGCGGTTAACCATGTCTTTTTCGGAGGCTCAAATTCCAACTATTGCCCGGATCATATTCAGCGGGTCGAACGGCAGTGACGGCGGACGGTACTGGATGTAGAACGTCATTGTCCCACCGGTTATCGAATAGCTCGGGCGGTTTCCCTCAATGCCAACCAACGGATATGAATCATTTTCCACGTCAAACGTCCAGGCAGCGGATTCCGGATACCCTTGCAGCCCAATAGTAAAACCCATAGTCCAGTCGGGCGTGATAAAGTACTCAATTCCGGTAAACAGTGATGCGCCAACTGTTCGATTCGACAACGCAATGCTATATAGCTCAAGACCATCCTCCCCGAACAACCACACCTTATCGTTAGCGGACAACGCGGATAATCCAAAGTCTCCGCCAACTTGTAAACCGTAGCGTCGCCAGAAATATTTTTTCGTCATCCCAATTCGGACTTGTAAAAGAGCGGGTATGGTTGGATTCCATTTTTGTATGCGATCCTGAAAGGACTGTACTTGTATTTCAACCGGTGGTACACCGGCCGTAATTCCCGCGGTAAAAAGTAACATTGGTATATCAAACCAGCGGCCAATATGATAACCGGCCTCAAGATCTATTCCCACGGATCCGCCGGTATAATCCTCAATAAACCGTGCAGCAAGGATGTGCTCATCGGAAAATGGCCAATTTGCCTCCATATATCCACTGTTGACATAGAGATTTAAAAACCGTGCACGAAAGCTGACATTAAGAGGTAACCGCGGATGCTCCACCAGTGCCATACCTCTGGTGAAATTGCTACCCATTACAGGAGCGGCGATAGAAACCGCAGTCGGATTATTTTTATTGTTGCCCACTGCTGTCGTCCGGACGAATCCGACTTTCCGGGCGTCAACCTCCCCGGACTTCTCCTCGTATTGTTCTTTGATAAAAAAGCCGTCGTCGACTTTGATACCCTCTCTCTTCCCCAGGTCAAATTCTATGGAGTTTTTTCCCGCATACTGTATCATGCCTGCCAGCTGAAACGCCGGAATTGATTGGGTAGCGACCTGCAGATTCCGCGCAAAATTATCGACGGCGGTATACAGCGCAAATTCCTCCCCCTTCAATAGTTCGCCCTTGAACGGATATCTCTGGTCATCCTGGCCCTTGCCAAAGGAGATGGTTTCTTTTTTCAGAAGAGGCTCTACACGGGGGGAAGGCACATCCGGAATAATATGATACCAGAGCAGCCCACCCTTGATTGTGAAGGTGATTATTCCCTTTTCTTCTTCGAAGTCTACCCAGTCGACATACGGGATATACAGATATGCGGAGTTGAGTACCGTTTCAAGTTGCCGAGCAGTGATGCCATAACTTTGCGCTTTCGTCGCTATAAACTGTTGTTTCTGTTCTTCGGTAACCAGGTTCCTCGCACGCATTTCCTTTTGCGTATCCAGGATATCCATAATCACGGGCACCACTGTCTCATCCAGCAGGTCCTGCATTTCACTTGGGGTGACCCCACCCATTCCCCTGGCTTTCCTGACAAATTCATCTGTGATGGTTTCCGGCAACTCGTTATAATCGAACCGGGGCATTTCGATATATTCTCTGACCGTTTTTATCAGAAACCTGATCTCGCTCTGCCGCATTTCATAAGCCTCGGATCGGGGAATGTAAACCGCCGGTATGTACGAGATTGATTTGCGATTGTAGCGACCGAATTCGGCATCATCCTGCGCGAATACTCCGGCAGGCAGGATGCTTATTGCCAGAAAAGGGATTATGAGATATACGGTTAGTTTTCTCATTCTGCGATTTTCCCGGAAAAATATTTCCTTATGCCAAGTGCTTTACTACCCCCGAATAGTCACTTTCAGCGATATTCCCATTGTCCATTGTCCAGTACTGTACCTCTGTATCAGCCTGATGAACATATTCTACGATTTCCGGATGACAGGTCAGAACGAAGATCTGATGTGTCTTCGAGAGTTCTTCTATAATATCCACAGCCTGCCGGCGATGCGCACTATCGAAGTTCACCAAGCTGTCGTCCAGGATAACCGGCAATGGTGGTTGAATTTCCTGAATCCGGCTGAGCCGCACACTCAAAAAGAGTTGCTCCTGGGTTCCACGGCTGAGATAATCGGTAGTATCAACGGCATCGCCTTTTTCAGTCAGGCTGATGAAATCCGCATTTTCCAGATTGTCCGGCAGTGAAATTCCTTCGTAATCCCCGGAAGTTATTCGCCGAAAGTAATTGCTGGCTTTGCTCAGCAGCTCGTCCCGCGTGCGGTGCATAAAACGCTCCTGGACCTCTTCCAGAATCGTCTCGGCCAAGCGATTAATGGCGTACTCCCTGGCTAAAGGCTCCAACCGACCCCGGGCTTTATCTATTGCCTCCTGTGCATATTCCAGTTTCTCTGTGGTTGCTAACGCTTCGAGTTCCACCCTTACTCTCTCTAACTCACTCTGTAACTCCGAAATTTCCCCGGAGACCCGGTTAATTTCCTCTGAAGTCTCCCCTAATTCTTTTGCTATCTCTTCCCCGGATAAATATTGGGTAAATTCCGTTTCGAGGAATTCGATGACCTTATCAAAAGATTCCGGTACCGTTTCATCGGTTGCGTATTCAAATGCACCGCGAATTCTGTCAGTAAATCCCTTTTCCATCGAGTACCGGAGGGAGTCCGCATTTTTTTCTTTTTCCTGCAATTCCTGATACGCCTCTCCCTGGCTCAGAAAAGCATCCAACTCGGCAATTGTCTCTTCAGGAGACAGGGAATCCTCCAATGACATTTGTGCTGTATCGCTATTAAGCAATGCAAAAATTTTATCTTCCTGTTCGAGTTTTCTCTTCTCGACGTCGCTGAGTTTTTGAGCACCATCCAGCCACTCAGCAGCTATCTTTAGTTTTTGCAGCAGGGTTTCAGCGTCTTTAATATTTGGCTCAAGGTCCTTTACATCCGGGAATATTTTCCTTATTGCTGAGTGCAGTTCACGCAAGTCCTCCTGCAATCTTTTCCGGGATTCCTCCAGGGTTTCCTCTTGCTGTTCCCACTCTGTAATATCCCCTTTGAGTTCGGCAATGTCCTCATAAAATTCCCTGAGTGTATCCGGATGAATTTCCTGGTCCAAGCCAAGCCGTTTTCTGTATTCACTAATTTGTTCACGAAGAGTATGCCACTCTGATACCACTTCGTCTAATTCCTCTTCCTTGGTCCTTTTTCTCGACTCCCGCATCCGTTTTTCGGATTTCAGTTGATTGGCACGCTGGAGATTGTTCGATTTTGATTGAGTAATAAGGGTGATAAGCAGGGCTAAGGCGCCTCCGATCGCAACGATAATTCCAAGCCAGGGCGCTATCAATATTCCAAGCATTATCCCAAGAATAACGAGTAACCCGCTCGCCCAATAGAATCGTTTGCCTGAGGGGGATTCCAGGGTTTTCAGGCGGTCAATTTCTTCTTCCATCTGTGTGAGTTCGTTCTCCAGGTCATTTATCTCAGATTCGATTGTTTCCTTCTTACCGTAGACCTCCTTATACTCGGCAACCTCCTCTCGCAAACGCGCTCTGCTGACGAAATCCGTGTTAAATTTCTGGATAACGCCGATATCGTCGCCCCAATCACCATTGATTTGCTTCATGCCTGCGATGATTGACTGGCGGGCTTCTTCATGTTTTTTCCCGGCCCCGTCCAGAGAATTCAGACGCTCCCGCAGCCCGGAAATCTGTCTGGTCCACTCCCGGATCTCATTTTTATTGTCTAACAGTGCCGATTTAACTGCCTGCCAGTTCTCATCCGGTATTGACTGGCGGAAATCGCGAAGAATGCCATCGTATTCCTGGACTATCTCCGGATAGGAATCCCGCAACTGCTGTGCGTTTGGCATTTTATCTTCGGAAAATTCTTCAAGCAGTTTTTTATTTTCTTCCGCGTCCAAAGTATCGCGGAGTTCCCTGAAATCGGAAAATGTCGAATAATATTGGTTGAGATACTCAAGGCGGTCTCGTTGCTTCTCTAATCCGGACTCCTGCTCTTTCAGCGATACCAGCTTGGTATCAATGTCCTTCTTTTTTGACTGTTTTCCCCGGTATTCATCAACCTGAGTCAGTGCCTTTTCACGGTTATCCAACGCTGCATTAATATCCTGGTTTGCATCTTTGAATTCCTTCACTGAGGGATTACCATTGACGCCTCCGATATCATTTGCAGACTTGCGGAAATCCCCCAACACATCTGTGAGATTCGCGGCATCCGCCAGTCCCGCACCCAGCAGTACCGATTGTAATTGCTTCGTTTCTTTTTTCTCTACTCCGTTGGGAAGTTTGTTGAGCTCATCCAAGCTGATTGTGAACAGCTGGCGATAGGTGAAATTGTCCAGCGGGTAAATATCTTTCGGTGATAATTCCCGGTTGTTTGCCAAGGATTTTATAAGAGGGTCCGAATGCCCGTCTCGCTCCAGTACGACTTCTTCGCCATCGTCCAGAATGAGGGTGGCACGAACGCGGTAAGCGACTTGCGGCGGTGGAAGGATATCCGATCGCGGGAATTTGTATCCCAGGTATCGCAGCACCTGCATAAAGGTGGTTTTCCCGGCGCGATTCGGTCCACCGATAATATTAACCCCGTCACCCAGGCCGGTAACGGACTGCGACTGAATGATGCCGAAATCGTTGATGTGGAGATCGCGGATTTTCATAACTCGTCCCGACGCTCCAGAAGGGCTTCAACAATCCGCTGCCCGGCTTCACTTACCAATTGCTGCAGGGTCGCCTCATCCATGATAAAATTTTCCGGACTATACTTTTCGTAATCGCCGTCTGTTTCCCAGATTTCTCCAAGGATACCGTCAAATTCGGGTAAAGCCCTGGCGGATTTCATCTCTTCCAATACGGACTGAATATCTTCGAACAGTTCGCTTTGTTCTGCAAGTTCGCTCAGGGGCGGGACCGGTTTGCCAGTCTGAAGTTGGACCGACTCCGTCCAAATAAATGGATCGAGTTCACCGTACTCTTTGCGGAGCGTATCGGCTATGTCATCTGCTGATCCAGATCGGTCCTTTGTTAGCTCAGTATGAATCTCTCCCCGACCGGTCAAATACCACCGGATAATTCTTCCTGTAATCAGCTCCTCAGCAATATCCTCCTGCTCAATTTCTGAATTCCCGGTTTTATTAACATCGTGTGAAAGGAATCTTTTCATTTCTTCCCGGAACAGTTGTATGACTTCATCGAGGTTTTTCGGTGGGTCTTCTTCATCGGACTCGATATTAATCTCTTTTACGTCCCAGAGGATGGACGCGGTAGGAATCGAGGTGAATTTCGGCGCCTGGTTCGGTTGCAATTCAACCAGGAGACACCCTTTTTGGCCGGTTTCCCCGGTATCCCTGCCCTGAGGAATTCCGGGATACGCAATCACCGGGGTCTCCTGAGAAATAATACGCTGCTCGTGGATGTGTCCCAGGGCCCAATAATGGATATCGGGTTTGGATTTCAAATCATCGACATGACACGGTACATAGTCATTATTTTCCGGATCAAGAGCCGTATGTAACATCCCGATATTCCAGACCGACGAATCCGGGACGGTAAAATGGCTGTACATTTTCCGGCTGTCCGAAGCGCTCCGGTAGGATTGGCCCAGAATCCGGGCAACAAGATCTCCGTCCCGCCTAAACTCGGCAGTTTCGGCTTCCGTGCCGAAGACATGAACATTATCCGGTAACGAGATCACGTCCCCGGATTTCACACTTTGAGGATCGTGATTCCCTGCTATTAAATACGCCGGGATTTGTGCTTCCCGGAGTCGCGAGAACTCTTCGGCAAGGATCCTGTTCGCTCTGACACTGCGCGACTCTAAATCGTAGACATCTCCGGAAAACAAGACAAAATCCACGTCATGCCGGAGCGCAGCATCGATAATTCTGGACAAAGCAGTAAAGGTCGCGTCGTGTAATTTCCGTTGCAGCGCTTCAGAAGCCTCACCAATGCTTTTCAGCGGGCTTCCAAGATGCAGATCAGCAGTATGAATGAATGTAATCGGTTTCATGCGTCGCTAATATACAAAGAATCGTTGGCAGACTCATCAAAGTGATTAAAGAGTACAAAACTATCCCGCCTAAAACAAGATGAGAAATGCGAATTCCTTGAATAATCTGCGTGGAGTCATGTCCAGTATGAAATTCAGTGTGGAACATCCGTCAGTCTTTTTATATTAACTTTCAATATAATTCCAATTCCAGGACGACTCGGGTCTTATGAAAGAAAATAGAATGCTTATTATCGTTGGTATCCTTTTTATATTCGTGCAGTGTGGCCACAAGGATCAAGATGTAAACATTCCCAAAGATGCCCTGGCGTCTGCCGGAGGACATTACGTCATGCCCAAAGACCTGGCTTACCGGCTTGAGTTTACACCGCATCGTCCGCTCCCCGGACTCTCACCCCTGGAAAAAAAGAAGACATATCTGCAACCTCTGATTGATGAAATACTGTTGGCGGGCGCATCGGCTGATTTACGTCTTGACACAAACAGAGTCTACCAGTTGAAGATCAACGAGATTGAAAAAGACGAGGTACGCGAAACCTTGTACTTTCAAGAAGTTCAGGGGAAAACAGACATCTCGGATAACCAATATGCGGAAGCACTGCACCGCAGTAAACAGGAACTCCTGCTCAATTACATGACGTTTCGAACCCGGGAAGAGGCGGAATATATCAGATCACTCCTCGCCCGCGGGGAAGCCAATTTCCAGGAAGCGTTTGAAATTGTGTATAAAGCCGGCCTGGAGCCACCATCCGTGAATGTCCGGTGGGGACAGATGCATCCACAGGTTGAGGATCAGGTTTATGGGCTTGAGAAAGGCCAGGTTACGGACATTATTGAGACCTCAGATGGTTTTATGATCATGCAACTGGACTCCGTCAAAGATATTACACCACGCAGTACTGAGAAATATGAAGAGCATATGCGCAAGGTCAGGCAGCAGCTCGAAGAACGGGTGCTTGATGAAGCATCCAGCACTTATGTACAGAATGTTATGGAGAATATATCTCCCCAGGTGAACGGTGAAGGTATTTCAATTCTTCAGCAGTATATAGAACAGCGTCAGCCGCAGAAATCCCGCAGAAATCCGGATTCTCTGCAAACGCGACTTCCCACCCGGGAAATTCGATGGGAATTGACCCTTCCACGAAGTAAAGTGCAGACAACCCTCGTGACATTTAACGAGCAAACGTGGCAAGTGCGGGATTTTCTTGAGATCGCGTTAGGTCGGGGCCTGGAAATGCCGGATAAAACAAAATCAGTTCCGTTATGGCTCAAGAATACCCTCGAGCAATTTATGCGGGACGAGGTCCTGGCGAATATCGGTTACGAGCAGGGACTGGATACTACGGCAACAGTCCGGCACAAAGTAAATCGCTGGCGCAACTATTACCGGTCGAACCTGTACGCCGAATACCTGGAAGCGCAATTGAGCGATAATACGAACTACGCCACTATGATGAAAAAGACACTGGATTCTCTGAAAACTGTCTATTCGCCGCGTGTTGACAGTCAACGGTTAAAAAACCTCAAGTTAAACGAGACACAGATGATCGTGATGAAGCGCGGCTCTTTTAATAGGTTAGCTGTCCCTCCCTATCCGCAATCGTTTCTGGATTTGCATTATCCTGCGGGAGACACCCTGACCGCAGCTCGGTAAATATTTATGCCAGAAAAAAACCAACCGAATATCTCCAGACGTCATTTTTTAAAGACTACCCTTGGCGGGGGCGCCGGATTTTTACTCCTTGGACCGGCAGCGTGCTCGCCAAAACTTCGCTCCGGGAATTCAAAATGGAGGTTCGTTCAAATTACCGATCCCCATAACGGTACGGAGGAGGCTGCGGAACACCTGGAATTCGTTTTACGGGATATCGCACAAAATTTCCCCCAGACCCAATTTATCCTGACGACGGGAGACATCTCAGAGCACGGCTGGGCAGATGAACTTGACGAGAACTATGCCATAATGGAAGCATCAGAATTTACCTATTACAATATCATGGGAAATCACGATTCAAGGTGGAGCAGGACAGGCAGACAGGCTTTTCTCGATCGATTCGGAGGACCGCATTTCGCGATTGAACATCCGTATTTAAATATCCTCGCCATCGATTCGTCCGTGTTGTTGGAGCAATACGGTTACCTCGATCCCGGTGAATTAACCTGGGTCGAGGACCACCTGAAGCATTGGCATCCAAAACCGTGTATCCTCGCCTTTCACCACCCCCCGTCTTTACCCGGGAGATATATCGGGTCAGAATACAGCCTGTATACGCTGATCGCCCAATACAACATTCCGGCTGTGTTAGCGGGACATATTCATTCCCAACGTTCCTACCGTGTTAATAATTGTCAAATTATCACCGCCGGTTCGACTCATCCACCAGAGAAAGGCTATAAAGTTTACCAAGTATCTGAAAATGCCGTCACAGTGTCATACCGTAACCCTGTGGAAAAGATAACAAAGACACTCGGCACAATAAACACAAAGCATTCAGAAACAACTGACCATATCACTTTGGACGGTGTTGAAATGACGTCCAGTGACGTCCGGTTCCCTACTTCTCAAATGCCGGGTGATGATATCGATGTATTCATCAATGGAAACATGATAAATCCAACCCGGACCCGGGAACATATCACAGTAAATACCGATGATCTCGGTGATGGCGACTATGAAATGCTTGTGTGTTATCCGAATGAAACATCCGGGGTTCAGCGCCGTAAATGGGGTCATTTTACCAAAGATACGGAAAGTGTTCCCCTCCGCTGGCAGAAGCAATTTCCGTCAGGGATCCAGTGTGCACCGGCATACTTTGAAGAAACGCTCATCACTGGGACAAATGCCGGGAAAGTCTGCGGACTCTCGAAAAAGTCCGGGGATATCCAGTGGGAACAATCATTCGACGAAGGGGCGATACTCTCCGGCCCGGTTATTGAGAACGAAAAACTGTATTTCGGAACGCCGTCAGGCACACTTTATTGCGCTGAACCGTCCACCGGGGAAATTTTATGGTCCACCGGATTAACGGGCTCGGTCATTGCCACAGCAAAGGTGACCCGGGAGGCAATCTTTGTGGGGACCGGAGATGGTTTTATGTATAAGCTGCGTCCGGATTCGGGAAATGTTGTATGGAAATTTCGTGCAGGCAACATGATCAAGGCAACCCCGGCATTCGACGGAGTGAATATCTATTTCGGTGCCTGGGATGGTTTCTTCTATTGCCTCAGAGTAAAAGATGGCACCGTCGTCTGGAATAAGTACATCAATACGCCGCATTATTCTCCTGCGACATCCAACCCCCAACTTGTGGACGGGCTGCTCTATTTAGTCTCCCACGATTACCGGACGCATTGTCTCTATGCCGAAACCGGAGACGTAGTATGGCAATTCCCCGGTGCCGATGTTGACTACCAATGGGATAGTCCCATCGTGAAATCTTGTAAACCCAGTTATTCCTCTGCCATTTTCAACGGACAGGAAGTCTTTTTTTGCAGTCTCACCGGGCATGTGGTTGCCTTTGACAGGCAGACCGGTAAGCAAACTGCCGAAATTCCACTTTCGGGACCCGTGTTTGATTCGTTTCCGGTCAGGGTAAAGAACCGCATGTACTTTGGAACGACCCGGGGAGCACTTTGTGCTGTAAATCTGGACTCCAAACAGATCGAGTGGGAATACAGCACCGGCTATGAGTTTATCTTTTCCGGGGCGGCTACCGATGGTGAGTCACTGGCTATCGGGAATTTGGGCGGGACTCTAACGACGATCAGCCTGAAAACCTAAATCAGGAAACAATTGGTTTTTTTCCTCCACAGGTGTATATAAATTAGCCTGCCGAAAATTTCAGGCTTCACATCTTAATAACACAAAAATTTGAGATAAATATGCGGAGACTACCTTCCCTTAGAATACATACATTCCATCAGAATCCCCCCGGGCATTCGTTGAACTGGTTCCTGGTCGGCTGGTTGTTTTTTCTGCTACCAATCCCTATGTCAGCCACTCATTACCCGGATCAACAATATATCCTGGAAGGGGCCGATTCCCTGTTATACCAGGCGGAACAAACGACAAATGTCATTTCGCTTCCTGATAATCAGGGCATCGGACTAATTGACTCTGCGCTGTCCGGTACCATTATTTTTCGAGTGCAATCTGCCACAGAACCATTTAACCGGGCACTTCCCTCCTGGAACGGCACTGCTCCAGGCGGCGCAGGCGGGTTTCGCGTGTTCATGCGTGTACCATACGGAACCGGATGGTCGCCGTGGCTGGAAGTCGGGTACTGGAAGGAAAATCTGTGGGCAGGCAATAAAAGCACCTCTTATGGCGATGGTCGCATAGCAATAGACACGGGGATATTTAACTCCTATCATTCCCAGTGGCAGGTCAAGATAGAGATGAAACGGGATGCAATATCGACCGCCTCCCCGGAAATCCACTTACTCTCGATGACCGTGAGCGATTCCAAAACTACCGACGAAGCGGATTATTCCTCAATCCTGAATGATGATCCCCAGGCAATTTACGTTGATACCGAGCATATTTACCAGTACAGCGTTGATAATGACATAGGTGGACGGATTTGCTCCCCGACCTCCGCATCGATGGTTTTACTCAGCTATGGCATCTATGTGGATCCATATGAATTTGCAGTTGACAACCGCGATCCATATTACGATATCTTCGGCGTCTGGCCACGCACAGTGCAAAACGCTTCGGAGTATGGATTGAAAGGTACGGTCAACCGCTACCGTACCTGGAGCGAAACTCGGAAAGTTCTAAGCAACGGCGGTCGCATTGTCATGTCAGTTGGTGAACCCATATCTTCCGCCGGGCATCTGATTATGCTTGCTGGGTTTGATTCTACAGGCATACCAATCGTACATGATCCGGGGAGATCAAATGGTTACGCTTACCAGCACAGTAAAGAAGCACTTTCCTCTTCCTGGTTTGTTGACAAAGGCGGGGTGGCTTACACCTTCTACCTGGAGGACTCTACAGCAGTCGGGATAGCACCGGATGCGGGTCGCGCGGACGCTTCCGGCATACCCGAATACCTGACAGTAAGCAATTATCCCAACCCGTTTAACGCATCGACGACCTTCCGATACGATATCGCCATCCAGGGTGAGGTTACGATCCGGATATTCGACCTTTCAGGTCGGGAAGTGAGTCGATTCAGTACAACGCACACCGGGGCTGGCAGCTATAGTCATCGCTGGGATGGTTTTACAGTTGCAGGACAACCTGCTCCATCGGGGCAATATGTATATCGCATCACATTAAATAACCGTTACGTTTCCACCGGAAAATTGACTGTACTCAAGTAATTTGATATCTCTCATTCCAAACAATTTCGAGGATGAATTCAATGGTTGAACACGGTTGGCTGGTAATTCTTCCCCCGGTTGTGGCGATTGCGCTGGCAATGAAAACCCGGCAAGTAATTCTCTCGTTGTTTGTGGGCATCTGGTTCGGCTGGATCATCCAGAACAGCTGGAATCCGCTCACAGGTTTCACCGATGCACTTGCCTCATTAGTCACGGTGTTCGCCGATGCCGGAAGTACGCAGGTGATACTGTTCAGCGTGCTCGTGGGGAGTCTGATTGCGCTCATGCAACGCTCGGGCGGCGTTGACGGATTCGTCGAGTATGTAACGCGGAAGAACCTCATCAATTCACGATTTAGCGCCCAGATGATGGTCTGGATACTCGGGATTGTCATATTTATTGAGAGCAGCATTAAGATACTTGTCGCCGGTGCTATTTCACGCCCCTTATTTGATAAACTGAAAATCAGCCGGGAAAAACTGGCGTATATCCTGGACTCAACCTCTGCTCCGGCATGTATGCTAATCCCACTGAATGCCTGGGGTGCGTTTTCCATCGGGTTGATCGCAGCTCAGGGTGTCGAAGATCCTGTCACCAATCTGCTCCTGTCCATCCCCCTGAACTTTTATTCCATTGTCGCGATTGTGTTTGTGCTGGTAATCGTCATCAGCCGGAAGGATTACGGACCGATGCGCAAAGCAGAAATCCGGGTGCGGGAAGAAGGTAAACTGCTCCGGGACGGCGCGGTACCGCTGATGGACGACAGCATCACCATGCTGGAAGCCAAAGCGAATATCCAACACCATGCGCGCAACATGATAATCCCGGTGGTGGTGATGGTAGCCATGATGCCCCTCGCACTATTTATCACCGGTGATGGACACATTACACAAGGTTCCGGATCGACTTCGGTCTTCTGGGCTGTTGTAACTTCAATCGTGGTTGCCGGTGTGCTCTACCGCGGTAAAGGGATTATGAACCTGGATGAAATTATTTCGGTCTCCACCAAAGGTGCCGGTGGAATGATATCACTGGGGGTTATAATGTTGCTTGCCTTTTCACTGGGCAATACATGCAACGAGCTGGGAACCGGCCAATATGTTGCCGAAATTTCTTCCGGTTTTCTAACGCCGCAACTGATTCCGGCAGTGGTATTTGTGACTGCCGCCTTTATAGCCTTCTCAACCGGTACATCCTTTGGCACGTTCGCCCTGATGATGCCCCTGGCACTTCCCCTGGCAATGCAGGGCGACGTAGGAATTCCTATTGCCGTCTCAGCCGTGCTCGGTGGAGGTGTATTTGGCGATCACTGCTCCCCCATTTCCGACACCACGGTTGTTGCATCTATGGCAGCGGCTTCCGACCATATCGACCATGTAAATACCCAAATACCCTACGCAATGGCCAGTGCCGGCGTCGCCGTAATCATATATCTGATTGTGGGATTCGTGGCGTATTGAGGAGTCATAAAATATATCCAAAAATCCTGTCATTCTGAGCGAAACGAAGTGAAGCGAAGAATCTCCTGTGAAAGACTCCTAGGAATTGGATGTAACGGTAGTCAGTAATTCCTTTATAAAGGTTAATGGCTGTACACCAACAGGTGGTCCACCTTCAGCGTCATTCTAAACGAAACAGAGTGAAGTGCTCTGGCAGAATCTCTGGTATAAAAGAATTTCCTGCTTCTATGCTTTTAAGTCCTGTCTAGGAGATTCTTCACTCCGCTCAGAATGACATTTGTTCTGATATTCAGTTTTCATATTCCCCAAAAATAATTCAGGTATCTCTCCATGCATAAAACAGAAATTTTGTTACAACTCAATCTGATGCATTTTTCGTAATAACAATCATCGCTTGCTCACCAGGGACAATCTCTTCTGCTATTTTTTTACCATTCACCCAATACTCAACCCGGTACGGATGTTCTTTAAGAAACGGTATAATTATTTTTCCCCTTGCATCGGTCCGCAAAGTCGTATTCCCTGCTACTTGAACCGGAAAACCAACAACCGGTTGGCCCGAAGCGCTGTCCTGTACAACGATTTCCGCAGAGGTTAACAGGGAATCGTCATGTCTCAAAGCTGTACTGACTATCCCCTGATACAACTGATACGCTATTTGCCACTGATACCAGTCGCTGAGGATTGTATCCCGGACGGAAGGGTGGTTTATGAATCCCATTTCGATTCCCAGTGCCGCGAATTTCGTCTCCCGGATCTCCGGCTCGCCGGAGCTATGGATGGAGACGGTTGAATCGTCTGTCAGTGCTGTTAAATTGCTTGCCATTGCGGTAACCAGGGCACTTCCCCATCTGCTCCCCGGATAGTGCAGTCCTTCAGTAAATTTGCCCGTCTCATCATACTCGTGGACGTTAATACGGAGATAGGTTCCCTCACCTTTAATATTATTTACACTATCGATGCGCGCATCGACCGGCATAAAGACATCAGCAGTACGGAGGAGCCGGACTTCTGCCCCGGCGGCCCTTAAGAGGTCTTTCAGATACCCGGTGATATACAGGTTAATTTGTGCCGCAGAGAGCGAATCGTTGAGCATCATCCCCACTTCCGAGCCACCATACCTCGGATCGAGAATAATCAGCTGGTCATGAAGTACCCCGTTCGCCACCGGCTCGAGTCCAGTGTTTAAAATAGTAGCTTTCCCCGGTCTGATTTGAATTATTGGATACGCCCCAAAAAAGCCCGTGTGAGTGATTGCCGTGTTGTACTCGCCCTGCTGGAGCACATCAGTGAAATAATGACCCTGGACATCGGTTATCAGTTCCAAAGTATCTATTTTCACCACTGCACCGGCTATTGGATTGGCCTTATCGGCTCGAATCCGCCCTTCCATAACACTCAAGTCGTCTTTAATAAAATCGATCTCGACGGAATCTCTCACGTACCCGGTTACTGCCCGAACCAGGGCAGCCCCGGGGGCTTCTTCTGCATGTAAATAAAAAACGGCCTTACCGTGCCTGGCCGTCTTGGCCGGTTGTTCGAATACTCCGTAGGAAGTATTCAACATTATGCTGTCACCATCGGCAATCGGTTCGCCATCACCATCCCATGCGCTTACGGTGAGTTTCACGTACGCACGAGAATCAGCAGGCAGACGTGTTGCCAGGGCTTTCAATTCCATGGAATCCGCCGGTGGAGCTACTGTGAAACGCCAGTCTTTGGGGAGGTTATGATTACCATACATATTCCGGAGGCTAAGGCGAACCCGGTGTTCTCCGTTGGACAAAGATGAATCCGGTGTAAAGCGAACACGGCTTTTTCCCCTGTTCATGGAAATTTCCTGTTTTTCACCATCCAGGTACAGATTCACCGATTCAGTGAATATCTGATGTCGCTCCAGTATCCAGGATTCACGCTCGTGCAACCCATCCGAATAGGTAAATTTCACCGTGGGTGTTTTTTCGTCGATTTTCGCATCGGGTTCGGGGGAAGTCATATTGGCTTCCGGGATTCCCCCGTATGCCCATTGCGCCAGACCGACAAAGTAAGCGTAGGCGAAAAGTTTATTGTATTCTGGTTTGGACAGGAGTTTTTCTTCTTTTCGATTCGAGAAAAATGAACCCTCAAGGAGGACACCAGGTACTTCCAGGCGCCGCAGTACTCCAAAGCCAGCGGGATACATCAGATGATCTGACAGGAGCGGCGACGGCAGGGCCATCGGCAACCGCGCATATTCGGTCAGCGCATTCAGAAGATGGCGCGCAATATCCAGGTTAACTGGACGGTAATCCGCATCACCGTGGTACCAGACGGAGGGATAATTTACCTCCGAACGGCTATGGGCATTGTGATGGATTGAGATAAAGACATCCACCTGCTCCCGATTTGCAATGGCTGCCCTGTCTGCCAGACTGATAAACGAATCATCTGTCCGGGTTAAAATGACTTTGGCCCCGGCTTCCTCCAAAAAATCTTTCAGATAATTAGCCAGCCGGAGGTTCATCTCCGCTTCCCGAACCCCGGTTGGCCCGCGTTTGTACCCTGCCAAGTGCGCCTGTCCCCCGTGCCCCGGGTCCAGACAAAAGGTAAGTCCTTCCAAATATGTTGCATAGGGTGGTATCTCGTACGGCGGTTTTCGAATAGTGTGCCACGCGGTCGGTCCACGCTGAGTCCCGTAAAAACTGCATCCCGTAAAAAGTAATAAGAGTATGACCGTCATCAGCCTGAACATTTTGCGCATCTGTTTTATCTCCTGGTTACGATCAAAATTGAGTTGGTAGATAGGCTAATTTACCTGGACCGGAAACGGACGGAAAGGGGAAATTCTGTTATTCACCGCCCCCGGCGATGGCCGCTGACAGCACCATTGCCGGTGCGGGTCGTGTGAATTCACCACCATCGACGCGGGGAGCGGTCAATGGTGGCAGCGCCGGTGCCGGTATAGAAATACTACAAACAAAGCAATTTACAATAAAATATAGATGCTATCTGTCGGAAAGATGGCCTCTATTATTTATTCGTCTCTTTGGAATACAAATTCTCAATTGCCTGGCAGGTGTAATCCCCTACTTCTCCGGTTCCCATACTGCCGTCCAAATCTCTGGTCACGAGGCGGTGATCCAGGCAATGCCGCACGGCGTCTTCCACCAATCTTCCCAGGTTGGGCTTTCCGAAGTATTCCATCATCAGCTGGACAGAAAGTATTGCGCCGAACGGGTTTCCTACGTTTTTACCCGCCATGTTCGTAGCCGCCCCGTGGAGCGGCCTGAAGACGCCAAAATGTCCCGGTTTATAGTTGCCGGATGATGCCAGTCCCAGCCCACCCTGGATTGCAGCGCCAATTTCCGAAAGAATGTCACCGAAAAGATTTGTCGTGACAATCACCTCAAATTGTTCCGGTGCCCTGACCAATTCATGCGCGAGTTTGTCGATATACTGATGGTTAGCAGTTATATCGTCGAACTCTTTCTTGATTTGGTTAAACACCCTGAGCCACAGACCGTCAGTGAACCGGAGGACGTTACTTTTATCGGCCATGGTTACCTTTTTCTGTCCGTGATCCCGGGCGTATTCAAACGCATAACGGATAATCCGGTCGACTCCCTTCCGTGTGTAGAGTATTTCCTGGACAGCGATTTCGTTATCAGTGTGTTCGTATGTCGCTCCCCCGGCTGCGATAAATGCGCCCTCAGTCGACTCGCGGAAAAGATGGATATCGATTTTATTCAGATTACTGTGCATGAGCGGGAAGAAATCCGGATGCAGGACTTTTATCCAGCGGTGGTTTACGTACAGATCTAATTTATTCCGTAACTTCAGGATAATTTCCCGGGCATGATCCATATTCGGGATACGCGGGTCGCCCAGTGGCCCCAGAATGAGCGAATCATAATTCTTTTGTAACTCCTGAATGAACTCATCCGGCAAACCAATCCCTGTTTCCAGATAATGATCCGCACCAAAATCAAACGATGTGATATTAAAGTCAGTCAGCTGAAGCTCGTTGAAGGTTTTGAGCACCTTGACTGCTTCACGAATCACTTCTTTCCCCACTCCATCCCCTGGGATAACAGCAATGCTTTTTCTCATGGACTTCGTTTCCAAATCCCTTTCGGAAAAGGGTCTTTAAAAAGCCAGGGCCCCTAAAAAGTAGAGTTATAGGTATCATAAAGTGGAGTGACTAAACGATAATCGCCAAATCCGGAGTCATCCACGAATACAAACTGTCTGTTTATTTCAAAATAATACCAAATTTCGTATGGCTTGCTTCCCAGATCAAACGGATGGCGTTCGATATCATTAGGTGCTCCAAAAAGAATGTAGACCATGCCCATGTCCGTTCGCCAGCCATCTTTGATTGAGGACCCGAACTGGTGTGTCGCGTAATTCACCCGGCGAAAATATTCATTCATAAGTTCATTTATTTCCGTTTTAGGCGATGGGTCCCGTTTTTTCCAATACTCGGTGAACAGGTGTTTTTTTTCTTCCGGCTTCGCCTCTTTCATCTCATTTATTTTACCGGATGGGAGGATATAAATCATTTGCTCAATCGCTTTATCAAGGTTGGCAATGTAATTCGATAACCCAACCCAGGATACCCTGAAATCCTTTCGGCGAACTGCTTCTTCCTTCTCCTGGGTAATTTTGACTTTGTAAACATAGCGGTTATAGTTTAATCCCCCGGTATCCATCTTGACAAAGGTCCCGTTTGGTTTCGGCCCGAGTTGTATGGTATCATTTTTTGATTTAATAACCTCGTTATCTACGGTCATAACAGCGGCTTCCATATAAGCAGGCCCTTCGGGGCCCCGGGCAGTGAAATACAAATAAAATTCATCCAGCTTATCATCCAAATTATTCATGACGTTTGCGGTAAATCCGTTTATGGTATCGGCCGACCGTGAAACCTTGTCAATCATAAGCAAATCCGATATTTGGATAGCCTTTTCGGTCATTTTTTCCAATTGCACAGTGTGTTTGCGATAAGTGGTTTTCCTGGTATCCAGGTCCATCAACCCAACGCTGAGTTTATACATCGAATTATGCAGCCGGAACGAATACATGGGCGTTTCAAACCGATCCATGGCATTGGTTTCTTCGAAAGTATTCACTTCGACAGTGTGCCGGTCAATCTTACTGTCCGCCTGAATCCCCTCCTTGTCAAATAATACCAGTGAAATCTCATATTGTGCCCTATACACAGTATCAAATTTGACAAATTGCAAATTATCATAGGGTATTTTCAGGTAAACAGTCACATCACTCGAATCCGCATATTGTGTTGGAAATCGCACGACTTCTGTATTATAAAAGGGGGTTTCGCGATCCCGCATATTTGGATTGAATTGCCCCTTCAGAAGAGCGCTCGATCCAAAAATAACAGCAATGATAAGTACCTGTGATATTGTTCGTTTCATTATTATCTCACACGCAGTTTTGTTGGCCGAAACCGTGTAACACCTTTTCGGGTAGCGAACCAAATATAATTCGAATTCGGGACAATATCATAGACAAGATTCGATGCCAGCCCATCATCCGTGGTATAGAATTCCCATTCTCCTGCTGAAGGATTATATTGCCCGACTCCGTCATCAAATCCCACCCATAAACCGTATGCACCGAATTTGATCTTGCGGGGAATCGACCGTGCGTACAACCCGACTTTCGGTAATTCACGGACGGCTTGCGTCTTCAGTTTTTGTTCGAAGATACCAAAATCATTGGCAAAATAGACGGCCTCCTCATTACCGGTAAGGGCATATATACGCAATTCCCGGAATTCTTCAGCAGGGACCTGTTGTCCCCGATCATCATAATAGGTTAATTCCATGGTTGGTATGTCCAACTGCAATAATCCGTAATCAGTTCCGGCAAATATTTTATCTCCGACTTGTGCCAAGGCGTAAACACCGATCATCCGTTCTTCTAAAATCGGGATTTGCTTGCTGAGGGTTCCCTCTGGGTTATTCAACCGGTATAATCCCGAGCGGGCTGCGATCCATACCAGCGAATCCTGCACCAGGACATCATAAATCTGGTGAGATGACAGCGCTGAACTCTTAATATTCTCCCACCGGTTTTTCTGTGTACTGTAATGCAATAACCCGCGTTCAGTCCCGAACCATATACCAAGGCTGTCACCATCAATATTGTAAATGGTTGCATTATCAATACTGTATTCATCCCGCTGCCGAAAATGCATCCAGCGATTATTGTGGTCAGGCTCCCAAAACGAAATTCCCGGAACACCCTGGATAGAAGGAGGTCCTTTATACTGGGCCTGGGCTCCCCCGAACCAAAACTGGTCACCTTCCATATATATCGCGCCAATTTCAGTGCTCAGAGGCCCGAAACGATAGACTCTGCCTACCTCTGTCGTCATATCCGCCCTGATGAATCCGGCGCCCCAGGTGCCGATCCAAACGCGGTTCTGAGTATCCCTGTATTGGACGGTAAACCGGTACTCGCGAAAATACTCATCCTGTAAGGTATTATTATTCCGGTTTATCACCCATTGACCGTCAAGAAAGTACTGCGGAATATTCCCCGGAATTTCTTGCACGGGATTTACTTCGGTAACACTGTCAGGGACTCTGCTGACAGGGTCGACATAATGGGTGAACTTGTTGACCCGAAACGGATCCCGCCCGTTATTAGAAATATACAGGTAATTACCGTCGTCTCTGATCCGAATTGTGCGATTTGCTGCCTGCAAGTAACGCCCACTCGTTTCCACGTGCTCCCAGCGGTCGGTGACGGTGGAAATTACATCGATTCCTCCCCGGGTAAATACCCACACTTCTGATGTTGAATCGCTCCAATATAAATTCAGGACATACCCATTCGTCAGACCGCTGCTGATTGTGTAGGGATACTCCCATTCCTGTGAAACCTGGTTATAGCGGAGCACGCCATTGGTCGTCCCGATATAGACGAATCGGTTTCCCTCGGTAAAACTGGTGATATAGTGGAAATTGGCAATAGTCACCCAGTCACCGGGTTCATACCGGGCCGCTCTTCCGGTTTGAGCCTGGAGGGAAGTGCCAATTAATAATGCGAGACCGCAAGGTATTAGTATTCGCGTAATAAATGACTTCATATATTATTTGGTCAGGAAGTTGTTATGAACATTCGAAATTAGTATCCAAACATTGAAGTACAAAGCATAAACTCAAATGTGGCAACCATCTGCGCGTCCTGTGTCTTGTGTCTGAGTAAGCCAATCCTCATAACTAAACCAATTAGAAGGGAAAAAGTTGCATTGACAAGAAAAACAGGTTGAATACCAGCTCATTTTTGGACCTCATGATATGGCGAATTGAAATGTACAAAAGGATTACAGATTAGATTTCTCCGAATCCGTGTAGTCAGGTTTGGACCGAATGGCTGTTTAGGGAAAAGCAAGTGACAGGTACAAAGTCACCCTTTGCGCAGATGCTTCCGGAGCGTGTTAACTCGCCGTCCTTCTGTCGGGGATGTGGAGTGTTATATCAGCCATGACAACACCGGCTGTCGAATGAAACTCCCCGGTGATCGGCTACAATAGTGTAGTCTCCGAGCTCGGGAAGGCCTAATCCGTGACCAGAGATTGCCCTTTCATCTCAGGTGGCTGCTCAATACCCATTAATTTGAGAATTGTTGGCGCAATATCACTGAGTCTCCCACCTTCGCGCAGGGTGTGTTTTTGTTTGTTATCAATAACAATAAAAGGTACCGGATTCGTCGTGTGGGAGGTGTGCGGTCCCCCATCTTCATCGATGAGTTGTTCGGCGTTTCCGTGATCCGCTGTCACCAGTGCGATACCGCCACGTTCCAGCATGCGGGAAACAATTTTTTCCGTATTTTTATCAATGGCATCCACGGCTTTAGTTGTTGCCTCAATATCACCACTGTGTCCGACCATATCCAAATTCGGGTAGTTCATGATTATCAGAGAATAAGTATCGTTATCTATTGCCTCCAGAACCCGCTCAGTTAACTCCTCGCTACTCATCTCGGGCTGTAGATCATAGGTGGCCACCTGGGGTGACGGGATTAATATTCGATCCTCATTCTCAAAGGGCTCCTCATGGCCACAGTTCATGAAATACGTCACATGAGCATATTTCTCAGTTTCACTGATACGCAGCTGATGCAATCCTTGTTCGGCAATGATTTCACCTAAAACTTTCTCTGTTTGGACCGGTGGAAACGCAACAGGCAGGTCAAATTCTTCATCATACTGGGTCATGGTTGCGTACGAGATCTCCAATGCCTTGCGATCGAATGGCTCGAACTGTCTCAGCGTAAACGCTTTGGTTATCTGGCGCATCCGGTCAGCACGATAATTAAAGCCAAAAACCGCATCATGTTCCCGAATCGTTGCAACCGGCTCATCCTCCTTCATGACCACAATCGGCTTCAGAAATTCATCAGTAATATCATTTTCATAAGATTCGCTTACCGCCCGGATCGGATCGGTGGTTTCCTCTCCTTCGCCATACACCAACAGACGATACGCTTTTTCCGTTCGATCCCAGCGGTTATCCCGATCCATGGCATAATACCGGCCGACCACCGAGGCGATTTCACCCACCCCGATCTCATCCATCTGCTCCTGCAATTCCCGGAGGTATTTAACGCCGTTTGTCGGTGATGTGTCCCGGCCATCCATAAAACAGTGGAGATATACATCTTCAACCCCGGCCCCTTTTGCTGCCTTCAGCAGCGCATATACATGTTTGTTATAACTATGCACCTGCCCGTCCGAGAGCAGACCAATTAAATGCCATGCCCCGTCATTTTCTTTGATATATTCAAACTGTTCCTGCAGGGTGTCATTTTGTGTCAAGGATCCTTCATTCGCGGCCTTCGAAATTCTGACAACATCCTGCGGGATGACACGGCCCGCGCCAATATTCATGTGGCCGACTTCGGAATTGCCCATAATGCCTTCAGGTAAGCCAACATCCTCCCCCGATCCGCTAATCGATACCATGGGATACTCCCGCATTAACTTGCTGATATTCGGGATCCCGGACTTTTTAATTGCGTTCCCCTCCGGGTCATCGCGTAACCCAAAACCATCAAGAATCATCAAAATTACTTTTTGCATACAATAGACTCCCGTCTTTCAAATTCGAAATCAATGAATTTAGGTAGTATAGTGATACCAATCAAGGGGGAGGACGGTTTTATTTAAACGTCCCTTGCAGGGATCGTTTTAATCGTAAAGGAGCGGGATTCCCCGCCGGAGATTTATTCGGTTCCTCTGTCAGTGACGCAGAGAGTCGTAGTTCCAGAGATGTTGTCGGGGCGGTCATCGACAGGGCTTCTCATGTAGGGACGCGATTCATAGTGTCCGGGATTTTGCGGAGTTTTAACACAACCCCCTCTTTGATTCTCCCCCTTCCCAAAGGAGAAGAAAAACTCCCGCCAAAGATTCCTCCGGGAGGAGTTCCTTCCGGGACGTTGCACTGCATCCCAGGCTAATTGGTTTACTGTCCATCCCGACTCTGTCGGGACTCGATCCCTTTTGAATCCCGTCGTAGCGGGATGGATCGCAATTCGAATAGCCCGGGATGGCGCAGAGCAGAATCCCGGATGGTGCTTGACAGGACCTTTGCGGTGTTGGAATGCGCTACGGGTTTAAAAAAGATGCTATCTTTTCGAAAGATGGCATCTTTGAGTGTCGGCGACTTCTCTCAATAAACCGATACAGTCCATGCCCGTATACACTCGCTTCACTGGAATTTTAAGGGGCGTTCGCAAAAAATCCCGCATTACAATCTATTCCGGATATTCGTGCCACTCCAAATCCTGGCCCGACCCACGGCCATAATAGTCCCACTGGGGAAAATTAAAATCGGTGGTGATAGAAGCGGGCATCAGCAGAACCGCTTTGAGGAACTCTTCAAGGTCCGGTATCTGATAGAAATTCACCGGATAGCCCCACCTCTCCATGCGCTGCAAAACCTTTACTTTATAGCGGCTCTCCCAGGTTAATAAAAACCGGTTCATTCCCCAGTTTGAGAGGGTCCGAATCATCCATTTTCCGATGAGCGGAACTGCGGCTATCCAAAAAGCGAGTCGATCTATGGTCGTTTGCATTATTGCATTCGGAAATGCTCTGGTGATTTTCCGAAAGCCAGAGACGCCGATCACCCAGGCATCGGCATGGAACCACAATTCCGAATCGGTAAAACCCCTTTCCCGTAGCATTTCGATGACTCGCTCGACGACCTCGCCGCCCTGCTTGAAATCGATCTTTACGGTCCGACTGTGCTCCCGAAATCTATCCAGGGCTTCGGACAGTTCTAACACCTTTTCGCCGGGAAACTTCGGGCTCCTTTTAAAACTGTCATGCCGGGTTATCAATTTGTCGGTGTTTGGATTGTTTCGCACGTCCACTTCGCCCCACAGGACATCGGACTCGAGGAACTGACGCAAATTATCATGATTGTTGATGCCGTGCCAGCAGAGCGCCACCTCCGTGGGCAGTTCTGATTCGGTGATAAGGTGAGTTAAACTGCTGTCCGGGACAACTTGCCCGGGATTTACATCAGTTGGTGCAAAGATTTCATTTAAATTAAGGTTCAATATATCGTCGGAACCCGGTGTGAATTTTTCTCCACTTAAATACGCTATCACTTGCATTCCCTGCTGCCGAAAATGAGTGACAACGTCCTCAGGTGAAGACTTGTTTTCTGAAAGGTCCTCACTTGTTACGAGATGGAGTGCCTCATCCGTCACGAAACCAGAATTCTCAGCATACTTTCGAATATTTTGTAACAGGGATGAATGACTCGCATTCGAGGTAAGAGATATCAGTCCCAATTCCACAGACTTACGTATCTGAAACCATCTGAGGACAAGAAAAACCGTTTCAATATGTAATCGGGTCATGCGGAGCTGAACATCGAAGTCAACTATTACTAGAAGAATGTCATCGGGATACTGCTTCTCGGCTGCCCGTATATGTTCAGCTAACCGCTGCATCCATGGAAGACTTGTATTCACAGTGTAATAAGATACATTGGAAGTATGGGATGTCTCAGTGGGAACCTCATACACTATTGATCAGGATTCGTCAAACTCTTCATATCCGTGTTTAATGACTTTTGCCTCAACGAGAAATATCACATCTTCGGCGATATTCGTGGCCAAATCACCGATCCGCTCAAGATTTTGGACAATAATCAACAAATTGATCTTTTGGCTGACAGATAATCCAAGACCGTTCTCCTCACTGAATTTTTTCATGAGGTACAGATTGATATTATCGACTTCATCATCCATGTCGCAGACACTTTTTGCCTGAATGGCATCACCATGTACAAAGGAATCAAGGGCGTCATTTACCATATCCTTGACAAATGATGTCATAACATCCAGACGCAGCTTTTTCAACATCCGCTCATCGACATGCTCCATGTGCGCAACCTGGACTCCAATATTCTTTGCCTGGTCTCCCATTCGCTCCAGGTCATTACTCATTTTGAATCCGGCGACGATTAACCGCAGATCCGAGGCGACCGGCTGCGACAAAGCAATAATCTCCTCACAGAGCTGATCCACCCGGATTTCCAGATCATCTATCTGTTTATCCTTCTTTTTCAACTCCTCTGCCAGGGCTTTATCTCCGTTCATCAGGGCTTTAATCATGCCGTTGGTCTGCTCTTCAACCAGGCTGCCCATTTCAAGCAGCATATCCCTGAGTCGCTCCAACTCCCGAACAAATCGCTTTGTCATGAATTCCTCGCTCGTATTATGGCTTACCCGAATCGCCCCGTGATATAATCCTGCGTGCTCTGTACGATCGGATTGGTAAACAGTTCATTGGTTCGGTTGTACTCGACCAGCACGCCGGACCTTCGCTCCTCTTCAATCATCATGAAGGCAGTCAAATCGCTTACACGCGCGGCCTGCTGCATATTATGCGTCACAATTAATATAGTATAATCTTCCTTTAACTCCTGCAATAAATCTTCAATTTTTCCGGCGGCAATCGGGTCGAGTGCGGAGGTCGGCTCATCCATCAAAATCACTTCAGGTTTCACCGCAATCGTCCTGGCAATGCACAGTCGCTGCTGTTGTCCACCAGAGAGCTCCAACCCATTGCTGTCAAGTTTATCCTTGACCTCGTCCTAAATAGCGGCGGCCTTCAGAGATTCCTCTACGAGTTCATCCATATCACCCTGGTACCCGTAAATCCGCGGGCCGAAGGCAACGTTATCATAGATGGATTTCGGAAAGGGGTTCGGTTTCTGGAAGACCATGCCAATCCGCCGGCGAACCGCCACGGGATCGACATCTTTGGCATACAAGTCTTCGCCGTGGAAGAGCACCTGCCCTTCGATTTTTACGCCCGGGATAAGCTCGTTCATCCGGTTGAAACTCCGAAGCAACGTGCTTTTACCGCATCCTGAGGGACCAATAAGCGCCGTGATAGTATTTTCGTAGACCTTCATGGGAACGTCTTGAATCGCCAGATTATTTCCGTAGTACAGAGAAAGATTAATACTCTCCATCTTCTCAGCTGCGCCGTCGAACCCTTCATTTGCGACTAGTGCTTCATTCTTCATCGGGTTTGAGGTCCTTTCTTCTCAAATCGATATCTCAGAAAAATTGCGAGTGCATTCATGGATAACAGAATAACAAGCAGCACGACAATGGCGCCGGCCGCCGCCACGTGAAACGCCGCCTCCGGACGGGAGACCCAGTTAAAAATCTGAATCGGTAATACGGTGAATCCATCCATGGGAGCGAATGCAATTAGTGCAAGCGGATCGGCGATAATATCGGAAAACGTTTCGATATTCCCCGGAACAAACGGGACAAAGGTCAGAGCACCGATCATAATTAACGGTGCCGTTTCGCCAACTGCGCGGGAGAGCGCCAGAATCGTTCCGGTCAAAATCCCCGGAAACGCCTGCGGCAGCACATGATGTCGCACCGTTTGCCATTTGGTTGCGCCCAATCCCATAGAGGCTTCTCTAAGCGAGCTCGGTACACCCCGGATGGCCTCTCTGGAGGCAATAATGATTATAGGTAAAATCAGCAATCCCATCGTAAGCGCACCAGCAAGTACCGATCGTCCCAGTGCAAAGAACCTTACAAACAACGCCAGCCCGAGGATCCCGTACACGATCGATGGGACTGCCGCCAGATTCGCTATATTGATATTGATAATTTCCGTGAGCTTGTTTTTCGGCGCGAACTCCTCCAGGTAAAAGGCCGCTGCCACGCCAAGCGGCAGCGAGAACAGCACCGTGAACACCATCACCCAGATGCTGCCGTAAATCGCGGACTTGATTCCCGCTTCCTCGGGATGCCTGGACGGGTATTCGGTAAAAAATTCCGGACGCAGGCGCCCGACACCATCTCTGAAAATATCGATCAGCAGTATTGCGAGCACCACAACCGCGATACCAGCCGCACCAATGGCAATCCATTTAAACACGGTGCCCCGGGTATGGCTCTTCTCGATGTTTGGGTTCTTTTCACCCAGTGATTTGACCGGCTTTCCGGGGAAGAGTTCTTCCTGCGAGTTTCGGGAAGTCTGTTGGTTCATTACTGATACACCTCCCGATATTTTTTCACCACAAAATGCGACAGGATGTTAAAAAAGAGCGTCATCACAAACAGCGCCATCCCAACGGCAAAAATGCTTTGGTATTCAAGCGTTCCCACCGGTGTATCTCCCAAACTGACCTGCACGATATAAGCCGTCATCGTCTCGATGGAACGCAAGGGGCTGAATGTCAGCGTGGGATTCATCCCGGCCGCGATAGCAACGATCATGGTTTCACCAATCGCACGGGAGGCTGCCAAAATAAACGCGGAGACCACCCCAGACAGGCTGGCAGGCACCACCACCCTGGTCGTGGTTTCGAACTTCGTTGCGCCCAGCGCAATCGAGGCCCGCCGCAGGCTGTCCGGAACGACCCGAATCGCATCCTCGCTCAGCGAGGAGACCATCGGCAGTATCATAATTCCCATCACGATGCCGGCACTCAGCGCGTTGAATACGCCCAGTCCCGGAACCAACTGCTTCAGGAATGGCGTAACAGTGACAAGCGCGAAGTACCCGTAAACAACAGTCGGGATTCCAGCTAAAATTTCCAGCAGTGGTTTTAACACGGATCTGATTTTCGGTTTTGCGTACTCACTCAGATAAATTGCGCTGAGCAGTCCAAGCGGTAATGCTACTAGTAGCGCAATAAAAGCCACCATCAGTGTTCCAACAAGCAGGGGCATAATACCAAAATGCTTGTCGGCGAACAGCGGCGTCCACTGGGTATCAGTTAGGAATTTTATCAGAGTTACGTCTTCGTAACCGAAGAACTTCACGGATTCGACTACTAGGATAGCGACAATACTGATGGTGACGAAAATTGAAAGCAGTCCGCTGCCGAACAGTAATCCACGGATCGTTTTCTCAGCGATGTATTGCCGCAGCGGCAGCCGAAATTTCCGGGTCTCCTGACTATTCACTGATCCGTCCTTCTGCTGGAAATTAGACCAAATTTAACGGATTAACGCGTCTGCAACAACTCGTTAATGTCCACGCCGACTTGCGAGCCCCCACTGAATACCGACCCGGTCACCCGTTCTTCAAAACGATCAAGAGCATGTTGATATGTCGTATCACTCAGGGGAATGTAGCCGACTTCTTTCACTAACTCCGGCGCATTAGTAAGAAAAAATTTGATGAAGTCTTGTACTTCCTCGCGCTTCGCGGATTCCAGGCTGATATAGATAAACAGGGGGCGCGACAATGGCTGGTAGGTTCCATTCCCGATAGTCTCGAAAGCTGGCGCAATTGGCGCTGCACCGTTATCCGGGTTTCCATCGTCAATGGGGACCACTTTCAGACGCTCGCTGTTTTCGTAATAATATGCAAAACCGAAGAACCCCAGTGCGTTGACATCGCCGGCCACTCCCTGCACCAGCACATTATCATCTTCGCTGGCGGTGTAATCACCACGGCTGGCACCTTCACGTCCCACCACGGCCTCGGTGAAATAATCGAAAGTACCGGAAGAAACGCCGGGACCGTACAAATTGAGTTTCCTGTCCGGCCATTCGGAGCGCACCTGGCTCCACTTGGTGATTTTGCCCTGGGCTTCGGGCTTCCACATCTTTTCCAAATCTTCCATGGTCAGTGATACCACCCAGTCATTCTCGGGATTGACTACCACGGATAATCCATCGAATGCCACGGGAAGCTCGATAAACTCAATGTCGTTCTGCCTGGCTTTCTCGATCTCCGTCTCCTTAATCGGGCGGGATGCGTCCGAAATATCCGTTTCGCCGGTGGCGAATTTCTGAAAACCACCACCGGAGCCGCTTGTTCCCACGGTGACCCGAACACGACGATTTTGTTTCATGTACTCTTCGGCCACAGCCTCAGTAATCGGATAAACCGTGCTCGATCCATCAATGGCAATTTTACCGCCGGTACTACTCTCCTGTCTATTGCCGCACGACACGACAAACAACGCCGCAATGGCAATCAGGGCTAATCGCTTCATCTGGTCCTCCTCTGGTAAGTTTCGATGTTAGGCAAGAAAAAAGTATGGGATAAATTGATAACAAAGTTCACTGAATCGAATTGAATTGTCAATATGTTCCCTCTCATAGAATGCAACGATATAAAAATTTTGTAAAAACAGTTTAAAGGAGATGTAACAAAAATGTAAAAATCTCCGACTCTGTTTTTTTACTCCTTTCTATTTCTGTAATACGAACCAGAATTCTGAACCGGTGTGCCCATCGCTGTCTAAATTTATTTGGGTGTCATGTGCCGATAATATATGCTTCACAATTGCCAATCCCAGACCGGTGCCACCGATGTTGCGAGAGCGATCTTTATCAATGCGATAAAAGCGCTCGAATACCCGGGATTGAAATTCTTCCGGTATGCCGGGACCGGTGTCATGCACATAGACTTTGACCGCTTTGTCAAAACGTTCCACACCGAGTGTAACCGAACCATGCTCGGTATACTTTAATGCGTTAGTTATAAGGTTGGTTAGCACCTGTTTCATTCGGTCCTTGTCACCGCGGACCTTCAAATCTCCTATTTCAGGTACGTCTAAAATCCAGTCCAGTTCTTTTTTCTCAAATTGGGACTCGTAATCCCAGTGGAGGTTTTTCAGCAGCGGCAGGATATCAAAATACCGGATACTCATCCGCATTTCGCCGCTTTCGATCCTGGAAATCTGGATCAAATCCTGTACAAGCATTTGCAGTCGCTCGGCATTCTCGAGCGTACGGTTCAAAAATTTCCGGTTCACTTCCTGGTCATCGATTCCGCCGGCCAGCAGCGTTTCGATGTATCCCTTCATGGAGGCAATAGGCGTTTTCAGCTCATGGGACGTATTACCGATAAATTCGGTGCGCATCCGTTCCAGTTTCCGCATCTGTTTGATATCAGCTTCGATAGTATCGGCCATTTGGTTGAGTGCCTGCCCGAGTTGCCCCATCTCATCCTCACCGGAGATCCTGGTCCTGGCAGTATAGTCCCCTCCTGCGATTGCGCGGGCGGTTCGCGCCATTGTTTTCAGTGGGTCAGTAATGCGACGCGCGGTGATCCAGGTTGTGCCTATGGTGATAAAAAGAATGACCAACCCTCCCGCTATTAACAAAATACGCAAGTGAGCTATAGTACTGTTAACATCATGGAGGGGCATAGCGAGTCGCACAAACGCAATATCGTTAAGTGGATCAATCCGGTTCACGGCGACATACAAAAAGGGGTCTTGCACCGTAGCACTGGAGCGCCTGGCTGTTCCCCATCCGATTTCCCTGGCCTCCCGCACTTCCGGGCGATTGCTATGATTTTCAACGGTATCGATTTCCACAAAATCCACATCGGAATCTGCGACGACCCAACCCTGTTCGTCGATGAAGGTCACCCGCACCTTCAGTTCTGAGTGAAGTACCGAAGCAAGCGAGTCCAGTTCAGCGGCAAAGTCCTCCTCCGGCACATACCGGATAATGCGCTCTACTGCGTGCGCCTCTTTGCGCAGATTATTTGTCAGTAAATCATGTAAGTAATCTTTGGTAAGTACAGAAAGGAGTACTGTAAGCAGAATCAAGCCACCAAGGATGATGGCTCCGAATAGCAGATTAAGTTTACGCCTAATCCCCATTTTCGATCCGGCGAGTGTTCATACGGTATCCTACTCCGGCTTTGGTTTCGATCAAATCGCCGTAGTCCCCAAGTTTTTTACGGAGCTTGCCGACATGCACATCCACCGTCCGGTCGATGACATATGTGTCATTGCCCCATACGCTAGTAAGGAGTGTCTCCCGACTGTGGACGGCATTGGGTCGCTGGGCGAGGTAGGCGAGCAAATTGAATTCCGTTTTGGTGAATTCGATGTTTTCTTCATTTAATGTAACGGTATAATTATCTAAATCCAGATGTAAATCTCCGATGTCCAGCTGATGGGCTTCAGATGTCGTTCCGCTTTTCCGCAAATGGGCACGCACCCGGGCGATGAGGGTCATTGGACTGAATGGCTTTGTGATATAATCGTCACCGCCTATCTCCAGTCCGAGTACTTCGTCAAACTCAGAATCTTTGGCGGTGAGAAAAATGATAGGCGTCTCAATACCCCGCGCCCGGATGGTCTTACAAACATCATAACCATCCATCTCCGGCATCATCACATCAAGGATAATGAGATCCGGCTCTTTGGAAAGCGTGTCCAGCGCTGCTTTCCCCTCTTCGACCGCAATAACGTCGAATCCCTCTTTTTTCAAGTTATAGGAAAGGATTTCTAGAAAATCCTTCTCATCATCCGCAATCAGGATGGTTTTAGCCACAAAAATCTCCTTTTTCAACGTCAGATAATGTTAAATCTACTGCATACAAGTCAAAAGTAAAATTTTTGTAAAATCCACCGAGGTTCTTGACGTGATTCCTTGCATTTTTCACAGCCTAATCCGATGTTGTCTTAATCCAAGAGACGCGAATTTTCTAATACAAGGAGACATTATGCCCGACAATACATCCGAATGGTTGCGATTCTACCTACTTTTCATGGTTATACTTCAGGCTGCATTCCTTTGCCATCCACAAGATATTGCTGCACAGGAAGTGGACAATTTCTGGGTACGCCCGGGATACGGAGTCACTGTGGCGGTGGATGACCTGGATAACGCCCGGTTTTTAGAAATCGGCGATGACGGAACACTGTATGTGAGCCGTCCGCGTCACGAAGATATCATCGCTCTCAAAGACGGAAACGGCGACGATGTATACGAGACGCGCTCCACGTTTGTTGATGGATATTCTACTGTGCATGGCCTCCATTTCAAGGATGGTTGGCTCTGGTTTACGCAGACAGGGGCCATACACAAGGGCCAGGACACCAATGCTGATGGTGTCGCAGATCAAGTAAGAGAAAATGTCATCCCCAAGGACCGCATCTATAGCGAAGGTGGCGGGCACTGGTGGCGCTCAATTTTGGTCACCGATGATGCTATTTACACCTCAATCGGCGATCCGGGAAACATCACCGACGCCCGGGATACGGATCGGGAAAAAATCTGGAAGTATGACCTGGACGGAGAAAACAAAACTCTGTTCAGTTCCGGGCTCCGCAATACGGAGAAACTTCGGCTGCGACCGGGGACAGATGAAATCTGGGGCGCGGATCACGGCAGCGACTGGTACGGACGTGAACTCGGCGAGAATAGTCGACAGCAGCCCGTCACGGATAATAATCCCCCGGATGAATTCAACCATTACCAAAAAGGGAATTTTTACGGGCATCCGTTCATCGTTGGGAATATTCTGCCCAGAATCGAATACCAGGACCGAACTGACATCATAGAATTAGCATCCAAAACCACACCGCCGGCGTGGGAGTTTGGCGCACATGTCGCTACGAACGGATTCACATTTGTCAGCCTGGATAATACTCACTTTCCCGAAGACCATCATGGCGACGCGTTTGTCGGGCAGCATGGCTCCTGGAATAGCAGCGTGAAAGTTGGCTATGCAGTTGTCAGAGTGCTGTTTGATCCGGTGACCGGCGATCCCTATGGCGAACTGAAAATTGTGAGTGCACTCGCTGAGGACGGCACAACCGTTCTCGAACGTCCGGTGGATTGTGTGGAGGCGCCGGATGGCTCCATTCTCTTTAGCGGTGATTATAATGGCCGGGTTTATCGGATTACCTACACCGGTAAAGACAAGTGAACAGATTAAAATTTTTTATAGTGACACTGTTTAGCATTTGGGCAGTACTCTTTTCACACAACGTGGTAGCGCAGGATTCCGGTAAGCTTCGAATACTCGATTTTCAGCCAATTAAGTATTTCAATAATCAGTGCGCACGCTGCCATGGACCGGGCGGTTCGTTTTACGGCGACGAATTTGCCAGGGACAAGTCGATGCAGGAGTTACATTCTGTTGTAGAGGAGATGGCCGCTGGTCCCGCCGGATCACCGGTGACCGGTGATACACTGGACGCATTGGTTGCCTATCATATCAGTCTGAGTCGAGACCTCCCTTTTATTACAATAGATACTCTGTCCGATTCAGTTCTTGCCGGTGAAGTGACGCAAACCTCCTCTGTAAGAATAATGACAGACGATGGTGGATATACTGCAGCTATTAATGGGAATCGCTGGCGCTATAGGCATTCATTTCGGGGAGTATCGAATATCCGAATCAGCGCAACTTCTGACAACCACTCAATTACGATACAGCCCGGTCAGCAACTTTTTGCGCCGCGAGTAGAATAAAAAAAGGGGGCTTTGAACCAGCCCCCTTTCTAATCAGTAGACAGAACTTTCTATAATAAGAATTTCTCAAACATCTTCTGTTCCCGGTTCACCTTCCGGCGGTTCAAAATCCGCGATTTCACCTTCCGGCAATACAATTGCCAGAATGATGTAGATAAGCACCGCCACGCCGCCGGTCGCGAACGTTCCGATAACCCAGAGCAACCGAATAATTGTCGGATCTATCTTGAAATAGTACGCCAGTCCGGAACAGACTCCAACCAACTTCCGATCATCCTTTGGCCGCACAATTGTCGAATACCCTGCCCCGGTCGCGAAATCTTCCTCTGGTGCTTCTTCGCCACGGACTTTTGTATCATATTGATTAGTGTCGCGGCGACGTAACAGGATGAGGATTCCAATCAAAATGATGAATACCGGGAAAATAACGCTCCAGCTGACATGCCAGAACTGAGAGGAAAAATACCGAAAAATATGAAATTGCTGAAAAAGCACTAACAAACCGATGGCAATCAGAATAACACCCCAGACGGTCTGACTTGTCGGGCGGTCTGAAGTGTCCGTTTTCCGGTTTTCTTCGTTTAATCCTTCTGCAAATTCCGGCCGATCCGGGATAATGACCATACCAATGATGTACGCGAGTACTCCACTTCCGCCAAGTACGGCAAACAGTACCCAGATAATTCGAATCAGGACCGGATCCAGATTGAAATATTCGCCTACTCCACCACAGACTCCCGCTATTACCCGGTCTTTCCTGGATTTGTAAAGCCGTTTCATTTTGTCCTCTCCTCCGTTGACACTTTTCCGCTTTTCATTGGGACAAACCGCACCGGTGTCCCGGTTGACTCGTTAAATGTAGTACCAGATTTCTCTAAAATCACTAGTTGTTGTTGGAGATCACCGATCGGGGCGATTAACCGACCGCCATCAGCCAGTTGGTGTTTCAATTGTTCCGGAATTTCAGTGGGCGCAGCTCCAAGGATAATCACGTCAAAGGGGGCTTTTTCCTGCCATCCTTCAAATCCGTCACCGCATTTCACTTCAACGTTGTCATATCCCAGACTTTCTAATGTCTCCCTTGCCCGGTTGGCCAGGGGCTGAATCCTTTCTATCCCATACACTTTCCTGCATAACCGGCTTAATATCGCAGCCCCATATCCCGATCCGGTTCCGATATCCAACACGACATCTGATGGCCGCACATCCACTTCCTCAATCATATGTGCGACGACGTACGGCTGGCTGATTGTCTGTTCATATCCAATGGGTATGGGATTATCAGTGTACGCCGAATCCCTGTGTTTCTCAGGGACAAACTCATGCCGTGGCACTTTTTCAAATGCTTCGAGAACACGTTCATCGGAAATATGCCGGCGCTTGAGCTGAAGCCGGACCATATTTTCACGTTCCTGCATTAATGATGATGCCATAGTATACAATATAACTGTTTCCGGCGAATTTTCTACTGCTGAAAATTTTCAACTAATCGTTTAGTCTCTTTATCCGCAAGCCGGGTCGGTTCCGGCATTTTATATTTGGTCGTGGTTTGTAATGTCCACCGGACTGCCGCAGAAAAATCGGTTTTATGTCCCGGTGAGACATACAGCGGTTTCACCCGGGTGCGGGTCCGGACGACATGGCCGATTTGCGTCTTTTTATCCCAGAGAGGCACTCGCTGCCCTTTTTCCACCCCAACATCGTCAGCATCCCCGATTAATCTTGATTTGGCACACCCGATAGCCGGCACATCCCATCGCCATCCAAGATGGGCGGCCAGGCCACATCGCCTCGGATGCGCAATCCCGGCACCGTCGAAAATCAATAGGTCCGGTTTTCTCTCAATTTGTTTCCACACTGCTTCTAAAGCCGGACCCTCTCGAAATGTGAGCAGTCCGGGAATATACGGGTAGGCTATTTCCTTTGATGTGGTGAATGTGTCGGCAAGGTGTAACTCTAACGATTGTGCTGTTTGCTCCACTTCAAAAAGACATATCACAGCAAAGGCGCGGTTCCAGCGACGGATATACGAAACATCGGCGCCACCTAGAATTCTGATGGCAGGGTCCTGCCATTCAATACGTATTTCTTCACGGATTTCCTGCTGTAAATGGATTGCATCGGCAGGACTCAAATCCCAGGGATGGTTTCGGTTTACACTCACGAAGCGCGTAAGCCGGATCCGTTACCGGACTGGACCTGGTGTTCCCCGGTTCTGATCCGAACGATTTTACCGTAGCGGATACTTATAGAGATATTGACAAGACGTTGAATTAAATCTTTGGACTTTGTCGTCAAAATAATCGTTACACCACGCTCATTATTTAGCATCTTCGCATAATCCAGGAACCGATTGTATTGCAGTCCATCCAGATGTGCGGCTGGCTCATCGAGCAATAAAATTTCCGGATACGGGGCCAGTGTACGTAAAAATGCTACCAGCTTTTGCTGCCCCTTGGATATTTCCTGAATCCGGGTTTGGGCAAAGGCAGAGAATTCAAATTCATGCAGCAGATTATTTACCCGCGCTTCAATCTCATCTGCTTTTTGACTGCGCAACTCCAGTCCTAACGCAATATTTTCAAATACCGACCCGGCAAAGAGATACGGATCCTGTGAGAGATATCCCAACCGGCGCCTGAGTTTCACCGGATGCTTTTGGGCCTGTGCTTTTTCCCCAAAAACCGTAATGGTGCCTTCCCGCACTGGCTGTAATAATGCCAGGATCCGCAATAAGGTTGATTTGCCCGCACCGCTGTCACCAATGAGGGCGTAGACCGGGCCATCCTGAAAGAACAGTTGATCGATATCTATGGAAAATTGATTATGAACCTGATGGTGTATATCTGTAATTTCGAGCAAATTATTCACGATAATTGCCCCTTCCGGAATTGTAACAGATGGATCCCGATATATATAATCCCCCCGATGAGAAATAATCCAATCGCCACCGCCAGATGGGCGGACGCTGTCGGGAGTTCGAAGACAGGCTTCGAGGGAAATCCCTGGTGATAGATAAAACCGAGGACTAAAAAAAATGCACCAATTTCAGTAAAAACCCGTGCAATTCCAACAGCGAGAGCCCCGTAAACAGTTGCCCGGCGCTCCCGCACTATTTCAAAATACATCTGCCATCGTGTTGCGCCCAGGCCATATAAATCTTCGTCCGCCTGGGGGTTCCGGTCAATTAAACTATCGGCTATTAACGCGGTAAACAGTGGTACCAATAATACGGCAGTCCAAATTATAAATCCAATAGGATCCAGAAACGAATGCCAGACATGATAATACAGGAAAATTCCCAGACCAATCGCTGGTACGAACAACCAGATGTGCACGAGCGCCAGGATAAAGCGACGTCCCGGAAACGATTCGAAACCCAGGAAAAGTCCGAGAGGAATACTGATGACAAGGCCAATGATAATGGCATATCCTGCGACTTCAATGGCATTGGCCAGGTTCAACCAGACCAATTTATTCGCTCCCAACAGCTGCATTAAAGCTTCACTGAACATGCCTCACAACCACCTGTATTTGTAATCAGTTTGAATCCCAGGTTAATAAAATCGGTGGGAAAATTATTCCGAAAAATATTAGGATTACTTTTAGATAAAATCAAGAATATTCACTTCCCGCTTTGTTGCGAACAATTCTACAAAAATTTCGAAAAACCAGCTCCCCGGTATTGGTCTCTTCGACACTCTGTTCGATTTCTTCGTAATCTGCAGGTGATAATTCACCTGACCGACGTAACTCTTTTCCGTAGATAGCAATATATGCCTGGATAATATCTGCGGTAATTTCAGGATGGAACTGTACTGAAAAGATGTGATCAGTGTAGGCTAACGCCTGAAAACTATTATAATCATTGCCCGCTAATATGCTGATATTCGACGTATTCGGAACCGCCGATACGATATCCTCATGAGTTTCCTGTACCGCAAATTGCATCGGAATATCCTGAAATAACGGATGAGTCTGTCCAGCAGGAGTCTGGGATAACTGCACTGTACCGAGTTCACGCCTTTCAGGATGTCGCTCAACCGTGCACCCGGCTGCTGCCGCCAGGATTTGATGCCCAAAACAGACCCCGAGCACAGGAAAATCAAAAGTCAAAATTTCCTGCAAATGCTCGATGGCCGTATGAATCCACGGTTCCGGATCGGTACAAACCGAGGCGGAGGATCCGGTGATCATTATACCATCGACGTCCTCCAGATCTGCGCACTCCCCACGCCTGACATCAACGGGAATCGTCTCAAAACCATACCGACTTACGTGTAGTGCAAACCAATCCTCAAAGTCACCGTATCGGTTACTAATATCAGTGTATGTACTTCCTGTTATGTAAATTGCCAGTTTCATTTAATAAATAACTTTAAGTATTCTAATCGATAGGTTTTACCTGATGGCACCCATAGTTACACTTTTCAAGTAATACGCAATCTTCACAATGCGGTGTTCTGGATTTACATATCGTGCGACCATGGTATATCATGTTCAGGTGAAATGTTCGCGCCTTCCCTTGAGGAATGTATTCATCCATTACCCAAAAAGTCTTCTTCGGCGGAGCTTTTCGGGGGACAAACCCAAGCCTCTTGCAGATTCGGTTTACATGCGTGTCCACCGGAAAGATGTTCTGGTGACAGGAAAAACAGAGTACTATGGCAATGGTTTTTACCCCGATGCCCTTGATTGCAGTAAATTCATGTATAATGTCGTATGGGTCTTCATCGCATATCCATTCCAGATGATAATCCCCGTTTGTTGCATCAACATAGTCTAACACCCGCTTTATCCTTTGGCTTTTCTGGTTCGCAAGTCCCCCGCTCCTAATCGCCTTTGCGATTTCCGCGGTGTCAGCAGCATGAGCCTTCTCCCAGGATGGAAAAGCATTCACTAACTCGTCATACGCTCGGCGGCTGTTGACATCGGAGGTGTTCTGCGACAATATCGTTCGGATAAGATTATCAAGCGGCTTTGGTCGTGTTTTCTGCACCGGAGCGCCATACTCCTTTTCCAGACGCGCCACAGTCCAGGCGATATTCTTCAGTGTTAAATTCATCAATGGGAATATAAAAAAAAGCGGAAGTAATTCTCGTCGAAATGAGGATTACTTCCGCAATGTTAGATCTTCGGTTTAAAGTGTTGTTAGACGACTGAATCGAGTTTTTTCGTTAATTGGGCTTTCGGAACGGCCCCGACAATCTGTTCCGCCACTTCCCCGTTTTTAAAAATCAGAAGTGTCGGTATACTACGAATACCATAGTTCATCGCGGTCTGTTGATTGTTATCCACATCCAACTTCCCGACTTTTGCTTTCCCCTGGTATTCATCGGCAATCTCTTCCACTGCCGGTGCAATGGCTTTGCATGGCGCGCACCAATCAGCCCAGAAATCAACCAATACAGGTACGTCTGATTTTTCTACTTCACTCTGAAAATTTTCATCCGTCAGTTCAATCGTGTTCTTACCCATATGTCGTTTCCTCCTTACTGTTCGGTATTGAATTGATGATTTTCGTAATCCTCATAGATACAACGCACAATACTATCTGCCAGGGTATGGTTCAGGGAATAACAGACAAGGTTACCATCCCGGTTGGTTTCCACCATACCCAGATTCCGCAATATCGTGAGATGCTGGCTCACACATGACTGGCTGGCCCCGGTGAGCTCTTCAAGCGATTTCACACACACTTCACCGTCCCGAATCGCGTCTACAATTTTCAGACGAATCGGATGCGCCAACGCCTTGAGTATTTCAGCTTCCTTACTATAATCTATGTGCATACGCTATTTATTAGTATATTCGCATTTCTTAATATTTGGTGAATGTAAAAACTGTGTTATTTGGTTACAACAGTAAAAAACAATTTATTGGTCAAAAAAGTATTGGGTTCAGGAATCCTGTCCGTTCAGCCATTGTTTCGCCGTTTTTATGGCCACATCCAGGTATTTATCGAGATGTTTCTCTTCGGTGTTTGAAAAATCAAGTGTAATCGCTTTGGTGCCCTGGCCTTCATTATCCGGCAATGCCCTCCAATCCTCGTACATCACGTCAAGCAATTTCAACTCCTGTTCGGACAGTTTCCGTCGCTCCCGGTCCGCATCGGGTCCCTTCAGATTAAAATTTCCGTGTTCGTGTTCGGCACGGAGGGAGAATATGGCAACCTGTCGTTTACCGGTAGGCAATTGAAAATGTAATGCTAAACCGTGTTTCCCGGTTGTGAGCCGGAAGCTCCCGTATTCTTGCCATTCTTTTCCCCATTTGGATACAGTATCATCAAATAGCTGAGCCGTCTGGGCACCATCTTCATCAAGGTCCGGTCGCGCTGTTCGTTCAATCTGCAAGAATTGTTCTGGAGTCATTCTATTACCCTTACTTAATATATTTTATAATAACAATTGAGGAGTTCGGTCTATTGCAGGTATAGTTTCCCGAGTTTCAGGTGTTTGCATATTCCTAAATTAAATTATCCGAAAGTTATAAGGTAATCTTCTCTCTGGCAACGTTAAGCGGAATATAATAAGCATTCACCAATTTTTCACATTTGTTTTTTCACGGATATGAACAGATTAGAGGTGAAACCCGCTACATGTTATTTACCACTCATAGGTTTCAGCCCAGGATTACTTCATTAATTTCACTGGTTCTTTACGTGAGTTTGTTTGCCGCAACCTGTGCCGCGACTCCCACCGGATCCAAAACAGGTGAATACGGCGGGGCGTAACTGAGATCCAACATGGCGATATCCGGGAGTTTCATATGGTTATGCAAGGCCACCGCATACGGATCTATGCGTTTTGCTGCCGTTTCTCCTCCTGCTATTTGGGCGCCAAGGAGCTTACCTGTCTTTTTCTCTCCTACCAGGTGGAGAGTGAGTTTCCTCCCCCCTGGATAATATCCGGCGCGTTCTCTGGACTGGATTGTCTGCTCAATAAAATCAAACCCGCCTTTCTTTGCCTGATATGTGGTCAGCCCGGTTCGCGAGACAGTCAGACCAAACACCTTCATCACTGCTGTGCCTACCACACCCGGAAATTCGGCTTCTCCACCAAGGACGTTTACTGCAGCAACGCGCCCATGCTTATTCGCTGCGGGGCCCAGCGGAATATACGTTGGTTTCCCGGTTACAATATGGTGTTGCTCCACACAATCACCACCGGCATAAATGTCCGGATCGTTTGTGCGCTGGTGAGCATCAACACGAATGCCTCCGAACTCTCCAATTGTAAGTCCGGCCTGCTCGGCAAGTTGGGTATTCGGCCGCACTCCACTACCCAGGATGACGATCCCCGCGGGGATTGGTTCGGGTGCTCCTTCAATACTTATGCTGGTTACTTTTCCGTTTTTTCCATGAATTGCCGACACCTTGCTATCCAGCCGAACATCGACATTATGCCGATCGAGTTCTTTCATCACTTTCTCTGTTATGGGCTCGTCCATCGGATTCAGCACCTGGGGTAACATCTCAATGAGATGTAAGTCAATCTCTCGTTGGGTCAGCGCCTCAGCCATTTCAAGTCCGATATACCCCCCACCGATTATAACACCAGCTTGTGGGGTATGCTCATCTATGAATTCATGAATTCTTTTCGCGTCAGACAGATTGCGTACCGTAAAAACTCCCTCAAGGTCAATTCCGTCCACAGGGGGTTTTACGGCATTCGCTCCGGTGCCGATCATAAGATTATCGTACCCTTGCCTAACCTCTTCGCCAGTACTCACATCCCTGGCAATGACTATCTTTGTATCCCTGTCTATTTCAATAGCTTCCCAGCCCATGCGCACATCGACTCCTCGTTTCTCCCGGAATTGGTCAGCAGTGATAACCTGGAGGTCTTTAAGTGAATGCACCTCACGGGAAACAAAGTAAGGAATACCACAAGCTGCATAAGACACATGCTCGCCGCGCTCAAAAACTACCACGTTCCAATCGGGCTTTTCACGCTTGACCTTGCTGGCAAAACTCATCCCGGCGGCATCACCGCCGATCACAACTATCTGCATTTTGGAATCTCGGCTCATTGCGACTCCTGACCTGATTAAATATTAAATGGTTATCGAGACAAACTCAGAATTGTAAACCACCATGGTACAAAAATATTTCTTCAGCATTCCATGTTCGTATAAAATAATTTTCATCGAGATCTTGTGCAATATTTATAGACACATAGAATATATTATTTGAGTTCACCCAGTATTTTACTCCCGAGTAGATGCTGAATTACCACAGCACTGTCCCAGTTTGACCAAGAGATGTTGACATCTGTTAGTGGGTAACACACCAACTCATGGGCAGATCGTATTTCGTTCGCCTGGAAAACCCTGACCATTCTATTGCCAGAAAGGTGACCTTTGATACGATTTATTGGCTCCCCGCCTCGTTTTTTCCTGATTGCAGGATAATATAATCAAGATATGATACCGATTTCTCCCCTGTCCCGTCCGAGTCATTCATGATGGCGAGGGAGGCAATATCCGGCGGAGCCCGACCAAATGCTTCCCGGTAATTTTCCAAAATATTCACCTCCTCTGTTTTCCATACTCCCAGGCAGGCTTTCCCTTCCCGGACAATGACCATTTTGGTTTTTTCCTTCTGAAACGGGTTCGGCAATATCCGTTTATTGTGAGTTCGGTTCGCCCAAATGTAGCTTAATGCGCTGTGAGGCGGATACTCGCCGAATATCGCTTTGGCCATACTGTATTTTGCCCGGTCGAGAAATGAGGCATACTCAGGCTCGTATTTAAAATTTACATAGATCCGTAAGGCATAATCATCGCCTGCTTTCGTCACCTCATCACCATTTTGGTAAATATTTTGAACTTTCCAGCGCCACCTGAGTACGGGAAACGAGTCGACCTTGAAGGTCTTTTGCAGCAGTAATGCGGATGCGGAATTATCGCTACTGGTCCGTAATACCGAATCATTCCCGATCGCCACCACAGAATATTCGGACAGTCTGTCGACTTTCGGGAATTGATAGTGTTTCCAGTTGGCCAGGGACGTGAATTCCTCCCTCAGAGCCACTGATTGTGCCCGTGCGGTGCCCTGGAGTGTTCCTCCCAGTAAAACGATGATAAAAACGATTGGAGCAATTTTCCTCATATCGAAAAATTTAAAAACAACAGACATCTTTGTAAATTTGCCACAATTCAACACAAGAAAAATTGAACGTATTCAGTACTTACCCATGGAATTATAGGCGTCATTGCCTTCTTCAAAAAAATCGGAATTAATTTGCAAGTATTCTTCCACGTCGTATTCGGTGTGTGAGGCGCCTTCAGCCCGGATCGCATCCACCGGGCATTCCGGCTCACAAGCCGCGCAGTCAATACACTCATCCGGATGGATATACAGCTGAATTCCCTGCAGTGCCGGCACTTTTTCACCGATGGGTACGCCGGATTCGATTTGAGTATCATGTATTTCTTCTATTGGTATCGGGGCATAGATACAATCAACCGGGCAGACCTCAACACACGAGGTATCACAGACTGCCACACACGGTGAACCGATTATATATGTCATCTATATTCCTTTGTTGTAGTTGGTCTTGGATCTGGTAAAATATAAGAAAACTGAACGGGAATCACATGACGAGGAGTTAAACCGGCTTAATTACCCGGCGTTAAATGGATGACCTCTGTGTTCGGATAAAAATTATGCCACCCGAACCAATACGCCTGGGTACTGTGTATTCGCTCCAGGGTAAGATTCGGGTTATCAGACGCGCCACTCATTAAATTCAATGTCGCACCGGTATCCGTTGTAATTCTGTATGAACTCGCCTTCCTAATCGCAAAACCTGAGATTTCGTCATTAATTTTGACTTCCCACACATATACCCCTTTTCCGCTGTTATCCGTGTATATAAGTACGGGGGTCTCCTTCACATCGATTCGCATGGTGGAATCGCTGGATAACTCCTGGAGTGGAGCCACAAAAGCTTCCTTATCCAAAACGAATCCGATCACCTTGGTCTTTCCTTCCAGCTGCGAACGCGATAGTTGACGGCCGAATATGCCCAGTTTTTCGGTACTCGCATCATAGGAGGTATAATGACTCTGATTCAATTCCGGTTTTTCCAGCGCCTTCGTATCCGGTTGCATTTGCTTCCACGCTTTCCAGGTGGTCTGGGTCGTCGGATATGTTTCCAAAGATGTCTCTTTCATGGGACCCCGGATTGCTTCACCTGTCACATGGCTCCACAGGGACCCGGTCTGGTGATCGTACATCACCAGCGCGTCTTTCCAGAGTTTGCCGGAAACACCGAAGGTCAATGTCGTATCCTCCGCATTGCGGACATACACGATGCCCGTATAACAGAGCGGTCACCAGGTAACGGCCAAGGCCGCCCCATCAATCCGATCATTGACGATTTCATGGCTATCCAGATGCCAGGTGGAATACGCCACGGCAGTCCCATTAGGACCAACAATTCCCAGTATCTGTTCCTCCGGATGCATTATCTGCTCTGCTTTTTCACCAGTGACATACCCGGGTTCCATAATTGCCGGAATGGCGTCTCTCGGAAGAACGGATTTAATGGGTTCACCATCCACTCGCTGGGCTGAAATATTTGTTGTCATGAGAATAACAAGAGGGATACCAACCATGAATTTCTGCAATATTTGTTTCTTCGCTCTCATGAATTATTAAAAACCGTTTTCTTCAATACCAGCCGTTTATTCAAGGCTCATATGGCGGCCGTGGAATCCCTGAAAAACTTCTGATTCACCAGAAAAATAATTGGGTCCATGCTTTGTGGATATTGGTGAATTCCTGTGGAATTTTCAACAATTGATTGTGGTATTCCAATGTCAGCAAGGAACAGTTCTCCAAGATACTGCGCTGCTTTCGGGGTGTTAAAGCCGCTTTTAGGCGCAGCCAGCGTTACGGTGGCGGCGGCTAGTATGGTTGGGAACCCTGGTTCACCTGTGTCCGGCTGCAATCCACTGGGAATATCCACGCTCACCGTGGGCACCTCGGCATTGTTTGCCAGCATAATTAACGTCGAAACCGGTTCCTGTGGCACTCCCTTGATATTATACCCCAGCAATCCATCTATTATAATATCGCATTCGGGCATCGACGGCAAATTATCGGCATGAATGGCACTCATATCGTGTACCGGAGTTTCCGGATGCGATTTTGTGAGCGTCTTCAGCTGTCTGGCCGGTGCTTCCTTCAGACTCTCCCGGGGTGTACTCAAAATTATCTGAATTTTTGCCCCTTGTATGGCCAGGAATCTTGCCGCCACTAACCCACCACCACCATTATTGCCCTTCCCGACCAACACAGCTACTTTAGGCGCATCCGTCGTCGTGTAACACCGGGCAATTTCAGCGACTGCACTCCCGGCATGTTCCATCATTTGATAGAGTGTATTTGGAGAAATCGAAAGCATAGCCTCGTCAATACGCCGCATTTCAGCAATTGAGACAGCCGGAAAGTCCTGTAACTTCTCCGCCGGGTAAGTGAAGGTATTCAAAAGAGGTTATTCCCTGATCCGTTTTTATTTTTCCGAATTGACCACAATAATTCGTTCGGATAATGCCAAGCGCCTTGTTTTCGATTAATATTACTAATACCCGGCGGCAATATTTGTGAACTCACTTACAGCATTATTCCTTCTATACACTCATGTATCTGAATTCACATATTGCACTTTGAAAACTGGTTGGATACTTTAATTTGTTATTTTCCAGCACTTCAATTGGAGTCGTATTATGGACAAGATGTGGTACCTGAAGCAGATTGATATTTTTCAGGATCTGGATGAACCGCAGCTGCAAAAGGTGGATAATATCGCTATCCACAAGTTTCTGAAGAAAAAAGAGCTGGTATATTTACCCGGCGATCGTAGCGATAAAGTGTACCTGTTAAAAGAGGGTCGGGTTAAAGTTTCCCGCCTCTCCGAAGATGGCAAAGAGATGACGATGGTCATCCTTGAACCGGGTGAGATCTTTGGCGAAAGCGCCCTATACAGTAACGATGAAACCCGCTCCACGATGGCGGAGGCACTGGATGACGCATTGGTGTGCACCGTCTACCGGAGGGATTTTGAAGATATGCTTAAGAGTCAGCCGGAGCTCTCACTCAAACTGACCAAAGAAATCGGCAAACGTCGCCGTGAGATCGAAAGCCGCCTGGAGGATATGGTCTTTAGAAGCGTTCCGGCACGCTTAGCACACCTCCTGTTGAATCTGGCCAAAAAGTACGGCAAAGAAAAAAAAGACGGCATATTAATCGATATCCCCCTGACCCACATGGAGATCGCAAATCTGATCGGCTCCACCCGGGAAACCACCACCACCGAGCTTAACAACTTTAAACGGGATGGTTTAATTACCGTCAAAACGCGGGATATCTACCTGGCTGATATCGAAGGGCTTGAAGGTTTGGCGAAAGTGTATGAATAGTGTTGTAATGTTGTAGCGTTATAGTGTTAATGTGTTATAGTTGTCCCGGGTCAAGGGTCTATTGTCCTAATCAAAATATTTTTTCTTAAAAATTCTCCTCCCGGATTCCATGGGGAAATACGACGGAAAGTAGTTAATAGCGCTCTTCTCCGCTTTGGCATCTTCCACCCTTCGACGGGCTCAGGGTGACTGGTAATCTTAAATTTACGTAAAGCATTACACTTTCTGTCATATTAAGCCCCGTTGTCCCAATGAAATTCCTTCAGGGATAATCTTAATCAGTTTATAGTGTTCAAGAGTTTCCCGGAAGGGACTCCTCCCGGAGTGGGAGTTCACGTTGAAAATCGTTTTTCTGTGTTATAGTTGTCATTTGTCTAAGGTGGAGGGTCAGGTGTCTCTTTTCCAGAGTCAAAATATACTTTCTTAATCTCGTTTTTCGTTGTTGGTTGTTAGTAGTTCGTTGTTTGTTTATTATTCATTCGTGTGTCTTCGCGTATCTTTGATCCGGGAGGAACCCCTTCTGGGGCGGCGTTATATTTTTGTGTTCTTTACGTTTTTCTCTGCTGTGAATCTTTTTCGTGGGTCTTGGCTCTTTGATCTTCGTTCTTGGCTCTTTTTTCTTATGTCTTGGGTCGAGGGCCAAGAGTCCAGTGTGCGACTCCAATTATTAAAATTAATTAATACAGTGTAATCTGTGGCTTCTGCACGCATCTGAAAATTCTTTGTGCCTTCGTATCTTTGTGGTATTTTTTTTTGAGTTCTTGCTTCTTGGCTCTTTCCTCTTGGTTCTTGCTTCTTTCTTCTTGGCTCTTACTTCTTGGCTCTTATTACTACATCTATGCAAAAATGTCGAACAGTCGCGTTGTAAATAGGGTGTGTTCGTTATATATTGTTGCATTACGCAAAGCCACTTAATCATTTGACCATTGGTAACAGCATTTTGAGAAATTTCTGGCTTGGCTTTTCCGTTTTATTAATGGCTCTTTTCACTTCCTCCTGCCAAACGCAGGAACTAAATACGATCCGGTCAATTCTCGAATCTGACAAAGCCGTCTTCGGTGATATCCTGGATATGGCCGATAAATACAGGGTCCAAATTATATACACTCAAATAGACCGTGACACTAGTAATACTCCACACTTTACGACACACGCCTACCGTGTGAACCCACAAGCGTATTTTTATCCGGCGAGTACGGTAAAGTTGCCTGCTGCGGTGCTTACCTTAGAAAAATTACACCGGCTGAATATCGACGGATTGAATAAATTCACTCCGCTGAAAATTGACAGTGTCCGTGCAAGCCAAACTGCAGTGTCCGTGGACTCATCCGCTCCTCAAAACCTCCCTACTCTCGGCCATTACATTAAAAAAGTATTTCTGGTGAGCGACAATGACGCCTTTAACAGGCTCTATGAATTTCTTGGACAACGCTCCTTAAACCACCAGCTCCGGGAGAAGGGGTTTGAAAACGTAAAAATCGTTCACCGCCTGTCCCGACCGCTTCTCCCTGAACAAAATCGGTATACCAACCCTTTTACCTTTTACCGCAATGGCGAAATCATCTATGAGCAGCCGGGGACCTACAGTACAATTGACCGTGAGTTCGAGCTAAATCACCTTTTATTCGGGGAGGGATATATCGCTGATGATTCTCTGATCAACCGGCCAATGGATTTCTCGCAGAAGAACTATTTCGCGTTGCCCGAGCAGCATGAAATGCTCAAGTCTGTCATGTTTCCGGAAGCTGTCCCGGACAATCAGCGATTTCAGCTGACCGAGGATGATTATCGATTTCTCTGGAAATGTATGACCATGGTGCCCCGGGAGAGTGATTCACCGACTTACAGTCCCGATGAATACTATGACAGCTATGTAAAATTTTTCATATACGGCGATTCTGTCCGGACTATCCCGGACCATATCCGTATTTTTAATAAAGTCGGACTGGCTTACGGTTTTCTTATTGACAACGCCTATATTGTAGATTTTAAGAACAACATAGAGTTTCTGCTGTCAGCCGTTATTTATGTCAATGAGAATCAGATCCTGAACGATGGAAATTACGAATACGACGAAATTGGTCTGCCCTTTTTAGCAAATTTGGGACAGGCAATCTACACATATGAGTTAAACAGGGATCGAGCGGTCAATCCGGATTTGTCACGATATCAAATGTAATCATTTCGATAAACGGTTCTTCGGAAGGAGTTTCTCCTATGTTGAAGCCCAGCCAATTTAAATTTAAGCGTAAAAAAGAGCCCGGTGCCGCACCAGGAACGTTAGTTCATTCCGGTGAACGAAAAGCTGAAGAAGTCCGAATTACTGTTTTCGATTATAATGGCTCAGAATTGACCGAGCGTACCGTGGACGATGTAAGTGAATGCGGACAATTCATAGACACTGACACCGTTACCTGGATAAATATTGACGGGCTACATGAAGTGAAGCATCTGGAAGATCTTGGCGCACAATACAACCTCCATCCTCTGGTACTGGAGGATATTCTCAGTACCAGGCAACGCCCGAAGATCGAGGACTACGAAGACTACCTCTATCTGGTACTACGGATGCTCACTACAGATAATGCCGAGGTGAAGATAGAGGATGAGCAGTTCAGCATGATCCTGGGTGATAACTTTCTCATTACTTTCCAGGAGAAGCCCGGGGATGTGTTTGACCCGGTCCGGGAACGACTACGGAATCCCAAACGGCAAATTCGCAGTTCGGGAGCGGATTACCTTGCCTATGCCCTAATTGATGCCATTGTGGACTATTATTTCGTCACGCTCGAGGCAATTGGTGAAACCATTATTGATATCGAGGGTGAACTGATGGAAGATTCCGCGCAGGAAGACCTGGAGTCCATACACGGGTTAAAGCGTGAAATGATCTTCTTCCGAAAATCCGTCTGGCCTCTACGTGAGGTCATTGCACAGATTAACCGCGGCGAATCACCGCTATTTCACAAAAAAACCCTGTTGTATCTCCGGGATGTCTATGATCACACTATCCAGGTTATCGATACCATCGAATCCTATCGTGATATGTTGTCAAGTCTGCTGGACTTGTATCTGTCCACGATAAGTAACAAGATGAACGAAGTCATGAAGGTCCTGACCATCATTGCGACTATTTTTATCCCCCTCACTTTTATTGCGGGAATCTATGGAATGAATTTTTCCTATATGCCCGAACTGCAATGGAAATGGGCATATCCTGCTATTTGGGGTGTCATGATAGTTGTGACTATTATCATGATCGCATTTTTCAAAAGAAGAAAATGGCTTTGACCTGGCTATCACAGATCCTCCTGAACGGTGCTTACTCTTTCTAACCAAACAGTAACTGGTGGATTTTGCTCATGACGACTCAAATACATTCTGTTTCGGGTGACAGCCAGTACGATGAAGAGTTCTACGAACTCCCGTTTCGGATTTACCAGGATGACGAGACATGGGTTCCGCCTCTGTTAAGTGATATCAAAGCGGTATTTGATCCAAAGAAAAACGCCTTTTATCAGAAGGGGACGACCCGGCGGTTTGTTGGCACACAAAATGGGAAGACTGTGGGGCGGATTGCCGCCATGGTAAATCTCGCCAAAGATTTCAGAGAAAGTCCGACACTTGGTGGGTTTGGCTTCTTTGAATGCGTGAACAGTCAAGCCGTTGCAAATGCGCTCCTCGATGCAGCCGGTGACTGGCTCCAGACCCAGGGATATGAAGGGATGCGTGGTCCGATAAACTTTGGCGAAACCGATCGCTGGTGGGGGTTGCTCGTCGAAAATTTTGAGGACTTACCGACCTATGGAATTAATTATAACCCTCCATACTATATCGAACTACTCGAACATTACGGCTTGACTAAGCACCACGACCAATACTCGTACAAAATCGAGTTGAACCAACCAATACCAAAGAGGTTACTCCGAATCGGAGAACGGGTATTGAATCGACCTAATATTCATATTCGCATGGTGGATATGGAGAATCTGGCAAGCGAAGCTGAAACAATCCGCGAAATATACAATACGGCCTGGGAGGAGATGGATCTGGAGGACTTCTTCGATGAATTCACACCATTAACCGAGGAGACCGCACAACAGATGATCGAGGAACTTCGCCCGATCCTGAGCCCGGAAGGTGCCTGGCTGGCTTTTGTTAATGATGAGCCTGCGTCATTTGTCCTGTCGATCCCGGATATCAACCAGGTCTTGTACCATCTCAATGGAAAAATCAACTTGATCACCCTGCCAAAATTCCTGTGGTATAAGAGGAAAATCAGCAGGCTCCGTGTCATTGCTTACGGCACGGTAAAAAAATATCGCCGCCTCGGGCTGGAAGCCGGCATATTTACTAAAGGAATGCAGTGTATTAAAAATCAGCATCCCGGGTTCAAAGAAGTCATTGCCGCCTGGACGGGCGAAGAAAACTGGCTTATGCAGCACAGTATCGAAGCGGCAGGTGGGCGGCTGTTCCAAAAACACCGGACATATATGCACCTTTTCCGTGGAGCTCAGTGATATGATAAAGGAACGGCTTTCGGTTGGGAAAAAATTGGGGTACGGTGTCGGGGATATCTCCCAGACTACCGGATTCACCATTGTAAGTTTCTTTTTTCTGTTTTTCCTGACGGATGTGGTTGGGATCGATCCCTGGTTAGCCGGATATGTCCTGCTCTTTGGTAAAGTATGGGATGCTATCACCGATCCTGCGATGGGCATCATCAGCGACCGAACCGAAAGCAATTTCGGCAGAAGACGGACATATATGTTCTGGGGCTCCATTCCCTACGCAGTCACTTTTATCCTCCTGTGGATCAAGCCGTCATTCGTCACCGGAGGCCTTGAATTTTTCTATTACACAGGGATATTCTTACTGCACAGTACCTCCCTGACGGTAGCCATCGTCCCCTACAATGCCCTGTCAGCCGAACTCACCCAGGATTACCAGGAGCGAACGAGCTTATACAGTTATCGCATGGTCTTTTCAATTTTATTCGGGCTTGTGGCAGCTGCTCTTCCACCGCTGGTCAAGGACAGTCAGCCTGACCGGATGACCGGCTATTTCCTTATGGGCCTTACTTTTTCTGTGCTTATACTTATCCCTATGATAGTGACCGTACTTTCAACCAGGGAAAAATTCAAGGCACCACCGAAAAGAATCAGATCATTTAAGGGAACGGTAAAGACCCTCTGGGAAAACAAAGCGTTCCGGATTGCAGCACTGGTTTTTCTCTTAAGCTGGATGGTGCTCGACGTCGTGGCGGCCTCTATGGAATATTATGTGACATACGTGGTACAACTAAAGCCACTCTTACCGGCGATACTGGCAACCCTGTTCGTTTCATCGGCTCTGTGTCTTCCGCTGATAGTCTGGCTCTCCAACCATTTCGGTAAACCGATGACCTACATTATCACCATGTCGTTCTGGATGATGGTCCTATTAATCTTGTTCTTTATCCCGGGGAAATCAACTGCGCCCCTGTTTACAGTAGCGTTACTAAGTGGTGTCGGCGTCGCAGCGATTCATGTAATCCCTATGGCACTTGCCGCGGATGTGGTGGAAGTGGACGAACAGATAACAGGAGAACGCCGGGAAGGCATCTATTTCGGGATTCTTACATTTACCAGAAAGGTGGCAACTGGCCTGGGGCTGTTTATGCTGGGGAATATGCTTTCTTTTTCGGGCTACGTGGCAAACTCGGTTCAGCCGGATTCAGCCTTGACCGCCATCCGTGCAGCGGTCTCCTTTGGCCCGATCATGTTGCTTATTGTCGCCACCTGGATCGCCTCAAAATACCCGCTCACCCAAGAAGAACACGCCGCCATCGTGGAAGAACTTGAATCCAGCAGAGAGGGATCGATTTACGCGTAATAAACAAAAGGCGCTGGCAGCCTTTCAAAGGCTGCCAGCGCCCATAAATTTCAAAGATATGTTCCTGCTTATTCCCTCGTCGGTATATCCCTGCTCCAGGACGAAAGGTAATTGTTGTGAAAATTCAGGGTAGTGGTGGTACCGTTATTCTTATATATCCATTGTTCCCGTGAATTCATATCGTCCCGTTTCTGAGTTCTGTCCGGTTTTCCGAGGCTTGCCAGCACCTGTTCTTTCGTCATGCCGATACGAAACGATCCGCTCTGGATTGCCGACTTAATGACATTGGGCAAATCCGGATTTGATTCCAGGTAGCTCCGACGGCGTTCCAACTCAACGGTGGCATCCATTACCGGTTCAGTGCTCAGGTAAGTTTTGTAGACCCATCCTTCGTGGCCATCGGCAATAATATTTGCCCAATCCCGGGTCTCGTCCAGTACATTAACTTTTTGGCCCTGCTCCAGTTTGGTGACGACCTGCGCTTCCAGCGATGGATCGGCCCGCATATTCAGTACATTCGCGGAAATCCAGGCAGCATATTCTGTCCGCAGATACTTGCTGGCCACCCATCCTTCGTTTTCATCAGTAACCACGAACGCCCAATCCTCCCTCTCATTCAAGACCAGCGCCCGCTGGTTGTATATTAACTTGTAAACAATCTCCGAATCCGTATCCGGGCGTTCCCGGACATTAAGGACTGAAACATTTACCCAGGCGGTATGTCCCATCTGTAAATAATCCTGGGAAACCCAGCCTTCTGTCCCCTTGGAACGAACACGTGCCCAGTTACCCTGCGCCTGGAGCACTTCCACGATGGTTCCTTCCGCAAAGGCTCCAACGGCAGTCGCATTCAATGATGGGCTTGAACGAACGTTCAGGGTCGAGGCTTTGACCCACCCCATTCCTGCGGATAATATCTTCGGTGAATTGTCTTGCGCGATTAAGACCGAACTAACAAACAGCATGGAACAGCTAACTGAGAAGATGACTGCATATAAAAACTTATATTTCATAGACCCTTTTTTCATCGTCATTTCAGGATAGTTGTAGTCACGATGTAGGATTGCCCAAACCGTCTATACCGTCTACAATTATAGAAAAGAACCGATTGAAAAAAAAGAAGATTTAATCCGGCCCCAACCTAAATAATCCAAATGTATCATGAATAACACCCCATTATTCAATAACCCGACTTCTCCTGTATACTGGTTATCTATTCGGATCGACGCAGCGTAACTGAGGGTGTATTGTTGATTATTCGTATTTCAACCTCCCAAGGGCGGCAACAGGTGGGACAATCCTCATAATAGGTTTGGTGAGTTCCCCCGGAATAATCCACAAATAGTTCGCTGGTTTCACCGCAGTGTGGACATTGAATTTCAACAATTTCTTCCATCGATTATTGATCCAGCCTGTACCGGATTTCACTTATGCGTTTTTCTATTGATGGATGAGTTGAAAAATAATGAAAACCGACGGTCTCTTGTCCCTGGGAATTTCGCAGGATCCGTAATGCCGCCGTTGCTGCATTCACGTCATACCCGGCACTGTGGAGCAACCGGACGCCAAACCAGTCCGCCTCCAGTTCCTGATCCTGTGAATAATTACTTTTGATAAGGTTTACCGAGGCGTTTTTGGCTACGTTTCCAAGGAGTGATCCTGCACGGCCTGTCTTCGATATCAGGTTTAATGAGGTCTGGGCAAGGAGCCTATCGAAGGGATGACCACAGTGAACGTGGCCGATTTCGTGCCCAAGGACGAATGCCAGTTCGTGGTTGGTTATATTCGGAAGCCTCAGAAGTCCAGTAGCGATGTAAATGAACCCCCCGGGCAATGCGAAGGCGTTGACATCCTGTGACTGGATCCCGTAAAAGTGATAATCCCGCCGCGAATGGGTTAATCTCTCTGCCAGACCATGTCCGATGTCCCTAATATCACGTTGGAGGACCCTATCGTTAACGAGTGTTACCTGGTGCTGCATCTGTGCGTTGAGCTCTTTTCCCATCTGTCGTTCGGCGGCAATGCCCTCCTCTTCTGTACCAAAGATGGATTGAAATGCCCACCGGCCTTTTACATAGGTTTTGCCGGCTTTCCGGCCTAGTGTTTTGATGAGTTTTTCCATATTACTCATACGTTAAATCAATTTACCTGTCCCGAGATAATCGGAATATCCCGTAACTTTTTGTCCAGCTTACGCGGTTCAGGGACGAAAACCGCAAGCCTTTTCCAGAACTCCCGGCCGTGATTTCGTATTTTGGTATGTGTCAATTCATGGAGTAACACATAATCGCGGAGATCGCTGGGCAACAACATCATTTGAAAATTTAAACTGATGTTATTTTTCGAGGAGCAGGAGCCCCACCGGGTTGTTTGGGAACGCACATAGAGCGTATTGTACGGCAATCCGTACTTCCCGGACCAGAAGTCCAGCCGGTGCAAAAGGGATCTTCGGGCTTCAGCCCGATGTATCCGTCGGACTGCATCAATTCTCCATCGATGCTGGTCTTCAATTTCCCGGACCCGCGAAAGCTGGCGATCCAGCCATTTCCCTTTTGACCGGACAAAATCTTCTGCCCGCCCAAAGTGAACACCATCGGGGACGGTCACCCGAACATCATAAAACGGTCGCACTCTGATACTTATCCGTTTCGCACGCGAATTTCGGACGAAGGCAATAGTCCCGAACCGCTTTGACTCTATAGATCTGGTATCGTTTTTCGGACGCGACATACTTATACCGGCGGATCTACCTGGTACTTGGATATCTCACCAACGCCATGACTTAATAATAAATCTTCGGCGATGACCATTTGCCCGGTAAACTCTCCAGCAGGCATTTTGATTATCTCAAGACAGGCATCAGCCAGTAACTCGGGAGAATACCACAATGTTTCTTCCCCGATTCCGAACATCGATGCAAAGACCCTCGTGGCCTGAGTATCGATGATATTGGCAGGCCAGATACTATTGACCGCGATATGATCTTCTTGTAGCTCTTCTGCCAGCCCAAGGGTTAAATGAGTCATTCCGAATTTACTCATCAGGTACGCGGTGCGTCCGACCCATTTCTCTGTAACCATTGTGTCTTTTCCCAGGGGCGGCGACATATTGATTATATGCGGATTCGGACTGTCCTTTAAGTCAGCAATTGCCGCGTTGCACAGCAAAAACGGGGCTCGATAATTAATATCCGTCATCAGGTCGAACTTTTTCAGTGGAATGGCTTCCACCGTTTCCCAGAGAATTGCGCCGGCATTATTGACGATGATATCAATTCCTCCAAACTTTTTCCGGGCTTTCTCCACCAGGGTGGTAATCTCCTCAGGGGACCGTACATCGGTTTTGACAGCCAGCGCTTCCGCGCCGAGCGCCTCTATCTCCTCTGCCGTTTCATGAATCGACCCGGGATGTTTCTCAGTCGATTTGGTCGTCTTTGCGGCGACGACGATATTCACGCCGTATTCGGCAAATTTTAACGCGATTGATTTACCGATCCCGCGGCTGGAACCGGTAATAATAGCTACGAGACCTTGTAATTCCATAATCATTTATATTTCCCGGTTTGCTGTGTGCTGAATTTTCAAAATATTCCAGAGGACTCTCGGGTGGTCCGATGTTGTCGAAAATCGACCGGAGATGCTAAAAACGTATAATACCATCTTTGAATTCCGGCGGGTGGCCAAGAAAGTAACAATTTGGGAAGCGGGGTGTTCGGTATAATTCCAGACCATCCGCCGCTTTATACCGCCTGAATTCGTAGTTTCCGCGAGGTCGCTGCAATCCCCAGGTCAAACGGTTTGCGCCATGATAAATATTGAAGTCACCCTTGTTTTCAAGGAAATGAATGGCGCGAATCCAGAGATCAGGATTCACCGAATCATCTCTGGGGACAACCAGGGTCACCAGCGGAATGCTCTTGTCCGCAGATTGATCCGCGAACTGGTCGGTAATGATGATGGCATGTTCCGGGTCCACATCCAATTGCTGGGATACATCCGTATACAACTTTCCCAGTACGGCGTTATGCATGTCCGGAGTCACCAGTCGGGATACCTCGCCGATACCGAATTTTTCCTGCCGGTAATAGCCCTGATGCACCTCGTGTTCATTCATATCCCCGGTATCCGGTACCCAGTTTGTACATGCCGGCACTGTATAAACCGCGTCCAGTCCGAAGATGAGATCATCATCCAACCGTTTCAGCTTTTCTTCCAGAGACACCGAAGCCGAAGTGACCACGAGTGAATAGGAATGGCCGGTCGTCACATAATTACTCGTACGATAATGGGTGATAAACTCTCTGAACTTGTCCCGAATGGACCCGGCCTCTCCGGTATCAATGGTGTCGTCCCAGTCGAGGAAAATTGTCGTCTTTCGCGATGCGTATTTATTCCGGTGCTGGGGTGGCTTGTAAATCTTATACTCCCCGGTGATATTGAAATCATCAATGGCCATGTCGTTAATCTCATCCTGGGTGTGATCCAGGGAGGCCTGCATAAGATAATAGTAGAAAAACGACTGGGCGATAAATTGCTCCAGGTAGAGGTACCTGGCATCCATTAACAGCTGTTCCGGGCCATCCTCCATGATTTCGATAATTTCCTCCTGGATATGCTTCGGAAGGAGATTTAACGAGATTTCGTCAGGATGCAGGTCAGGTAAGAGCTCCTTGGCCCAGCCAAGCGCTTTTGAATTCGGCAGCGTCAGAATATTCTCATAGTCGCTCTGTTCTGTGGTAGAGTCCTGATAAAAGAACTCAGCGTACGATCGCACTAAATCAGTTAGATTATCCATGATGCTTCAAATATACGATTCTTTCCGGTTGTTGCTAAATGGAAATACAGGCAGACACCGCCCCAGGTTTTACCGGAAGGACTCGAACCAGGCCGCCATATCATTAAAGGCTGGTTCGGCGGCGGAAGAGTGGTCCTTACCCTCGTAGGTCGTAATCTGAATTGAAGCCGCCCCGGCGCCTGAAAGCTGCTCATACGCGTTTAACGAATTTTGCACATCAACCAGCTGGTCGTTTGTCCCGTGGTACAGGTGGATTGGTGCCTGTGGGGTCCAATCCAGTAAGGTGTTTTCCTGAAATGCATTGCGAACCGCCGGGAGTTCCCCCTTTTTCAGGTCCCGGACAAATTGTTGCGTTAGTAGCGAATCAACCGATTCAGGCAGTAGGTTACTAATTTCCTCACCTGTCCTACTGCCATCAAATAGATCAGCCATCCTGCCTGCGTAGGGACTTTGGAATATATCGTCAAGTAAATTCCAACCGTAGATATCATTATACGCCGTCAACAGGAAGCTTGCCATTGCCGGTTCCGGGTAATTTAACTCCCCGATAACCCGGTCAATAAATCCGACTAAATCGAAGGGACCAGCTGCCGGGGCGACGGCAGTCAGCGGCAATTCCGCAGCATATTCCGATTCTATAATCTTCTGGGTCGCCATAGTGACATACCCACCTTCAGAATAGCCTCCCAGGAACAGTTGGTCATTTAGTGGTATATCGTTCACTGCGCACCAGGATTTCGTCGCCTGAATCATATCAACCACAACATTGGCATTCCCCTCGGAATGGACATACGGGTGCAGAGTCTCCGACACACCGTACCCAAGGTAATCCGGGAGAATGGTGACATATTCGGCTGAAGCGAATGCCACGCCCAGAAATCCCTCTGATGCCATTAATACTCCCTGAGACGCCACACTTGTCCTCTTAAAAACTGTGCCGTGCTGCAGACTGAACAACGGTGCAGAGTCGACGCTCTCCGGAACCATCAGCGCTCCTGAAACCGTTGTGCTATTACCATGGGTGTCGATTGAATAATACACAACCCGGTATACCGACACATCCGAAGTGAACTCAAGCGGCGAATCAGGGTCAATCTGCCCAAAAAATTGCCGGATATTTTCAGCACTGTACTCGTCAATTAACTCAACCTGTTTGACTTCACCGCGTTCTCCCGTCGACTTATTTGGATCGGTTGGAGAATCGGAGCAACTGATGACAAGGATGATGCCTACAATAAGCGCAATCGTTTTATGAACATATTTCATGCAGGATACTCCGGGTTGGTTTCTAATGCAAACTCAGTATCTCTTAGGTAATTAAAGAAAAGTTACTACGAAAACCCCGAAAAGGAAAAGAATGAAATTTTGTCGGCTTCAAGACCGCCACAGGCAGGTTGAAGCTGTAAATAAACTTTGTGTATAATCCCTTAATCTGACCATGACGCCAGGAATAGCAGCTCTCGCAAAAGAAGAAAAAGATGCCATCTTTTGGCGCGTCTGCATCTTTTCCTCCAAAAAACAAAAGCAAGATCCCTCGATTCCCTCCGATATATCGGAGTTCACTCGGGATGATTGAACTGTTTTACCTTGAATTTCAGAGTCGTTTCGAGCCATGCGGAGCGGAATGACGAGTTGGATTGTTGCGGATAGTTGTTATACCAGATTAAAGTGTCGCTCACTTACGACTATATTCGGCTCGATAATTGTTTCTCCGGTGATGGAATTGGAAATAAGGCATTTATCGTGGGAGTCATGCAGTATCTTCTCTGCCATTTCCACTGCTTCTTCGGTCGCGACCCGAATAGTTGGACGGACAAAAATTTTCGTAAACTGGTAACCGTTATCTGTACGTTCCAGTATCCCCTCACTCGAACTTTCATATAAGTCAAAATCCAATTTTTTCCGAAAGGCAAACGCCAGAAAAGTGGTCATTATACACGAATTTACCGAGGCGACAAACAAATCTTCCGGCGACCACTTCCCCGCTTCTCCTTTGAATTCCGGTGGGCTAGCTGTTAATAAAGCGGGTTTCCCATCGGATTGAATATTTCCGGCGCGACTGCCGGTCCATTCTACAGTGTTTTCGTAGGTAAATGTTTTGTATCTTGGTTTGGATCGAGCCATTATGATAACTCCGGTTTATTTCTTGTTTTCACACCTCACAATTAAATATTTAGACAAAAGTTTATTCAATTCGTTACATTTATTCATCAAGAATCAGAACGCGATCGAGCAGGATTTTCGAATTAAAAGTGAAGGAGTAACTCCCAATGCATCCAATTACCGATTCCATTACCTCAGACAATCTCAGTCGCCATATACGGACCCTTGCATCGGATGAATTCGAAGGGCGTGCCCCCTCCTCTCCTGGCGAAGAGAAAACGCTAGAATATCTTATCGACCGGTTCAAAGAATACGGATGTCAACCGGGAAACGGCAAGAGTTACTTGCAGGAAGTTCCTCTTGTTAAATTCGAATCAGATTATGATGAAACTATGCCTGCCAGGAATGACAGCACTGCGCTCACCCTGAAATTTAAAAAAGAATTCGTTGCATCGACACGACAGATGGTATCATCGGTTATGCTCCAAAATTCGGAGTTGGTATTTGCCGGGTATGGAATCGTTGCCCCGGAATATAACTGGAATGATTACGAGGGACTCGATGTTGCCGACAAAACCGTTGTTGTTTTAGTAAATGATCCTGGATTTGCCACAGAGAATCCTGACCTTTTTAACGGAAGAGCTATGACGTACTATGGTCGCTGGACATACAAGTTCGAGGAAGCCAGCAGACAGGGTGCTGCCGGCATTTTGATTGTTCATGAGACCGAACCGGCAGGCTATCCCTGGGAAGTAGTGGAGAATTCATTTACAGGTCCACAATTTTATATGGAATCCCGGGATAAAAATTTGTCCAGGACCACCATCGAAGGCTGGCTTTCGGTTGAGGCTACAAAGAAGGTTTTTCAGGCAGCTGGGCAGGATTTTGATTCGTTGAAATCCAAGGCGACCAAGCCGGATTTTACCCCTGTACATCTTGACTTACGCACCTCATATTCAGTTCGCAATACGATTATTCCGTCCCAATCGCATAATGTTCTTGCCTCCCTTCACGGCTCCGACCGCAGCGATGAATATATCATTTATACGGCTCACTGGGACCATTTCGGCATAGATGAATCCGGCGACGAGCGTAAAATCTTTAACGGAGCCAGAGATAACGCCTCCGGGCTGGCAGCCATGCTGGAAATCGCCAGAGCGTTTTCCGAACTCCCGGAGAAACCGAAACGGTCAATACTTTTCATGCCTGTGACCGCTGAGGAGCGCGGGCTGTTGGGATCACAGTACTACGCGGCTCACCCTGTTCTGCCGCTGAAGAAATCCGTGGCAGTCATTAACATGGATGCGTTGAACATCTGGGGTGAAACCAATGACGTGACGGTTATCGGCCACGGGAATTCCGAATTGGATGGCATTGTCGAACAGGTTGCAGAAGATCAGGGCCGGTATGTGAGACCCGATCCGGAACCGGAAAAGGGCCGCTTTTACCGGATGGACCATTTTAGCTTTGCCAAGCAGGGCGTGCCTGCCCTGGCGACCGAACACGGGGTCGAACATGCCGAACACGGCGAGGAGTGGATGCTCGAGGAAATCGATGCCTGGACCGAAGAACACTATCATAAACCATCGGATGTATTTGACGAGGAGTCATGGGATCTCGCCGGAGCCGTTCAGGACACACAAATGTATTTTCAGATCGGGTACCTGCTGAGCCAATCAGACGAGTACCCGAACTGGTGCGAGGGTACTGAATTTCGGTCGGTCAGGGATGCAATGCTTGAAAAATGACCTATTTCGCAGGAGGATACTATCATGAACGCCATGGTCTTACATGCAATCACCGATCTTGCCGAAAATGACGAGCCCTTGCTTTTTGAGAATTTCCCAAAGCCGGAGCCGTCTGCCGGAGAGGTGCTGGTAAAGGTGACGGTCTGTGGCGTATGCCATACCGAATTAGATGAGATCGAAGGGCGGACTCCCCCGCCGGATTTGCCTGTTATTCTAGGGCACCAGGTCGTGGGTGAGGTTGAAGAAACCGGAGCGGGCGTCAACCGCCATGCGGTTGGTGATCAGGTCGGGGTCGCCTGGATTTATTCTTCCTGCGGCGAGTGCGACTACTGTTTATCCGGCATTGAAAACCTGTGCCCCGAGTTTCAGGCGACTGGCAGAGATGCCCATGGCGGATACGCCGAATACATGACGGTTCCCGAAGCATTTGCCTACCCTGTACCGACAAATATTACCGATGCAGAAGCAGCGCCGCTACTCTGCGCCGGCGCTATTGGATATCGGTCGCTCCGGCTTACCAACCTGAAGAACGGCGACTCATTGGGACTGACGGGGTTCGGAGCGTCCGGGCATCTCGTGTTAAAGCTGGTAAAGTACCAGTATCCTGACTCGGGTATTTACGTGTTTGCCCGGAATCCGGATGAGAGGAAATTTGCTCTTGAGCTTGGTGCAGACTGGGCTGGCGATACCGCTGATGAAGCCCCGGAAAAACTGCACGCCATCATCGACACGACGCCAGCATGGAAGCCGGTGGTTGAAGCGCTGAATAACCTTCGTCCCGGCGGGCGGCTCGTCATCAATGCTATCAGAAAAGAGGCAGGGGATCAGGAATACTTGTTGAATCTGGACTGGCCCACCCATCTCTGGATGGAAAAGGAAATCAAAAGCGTGGCAAACGTGGCACGACGGGATGTGGAAGAATTTCTGCAAATCGCCGGGGAGATCCCGCTGAAACCGGATGTGGAGGAATTTCCGTTGGAGGAAGCCAACAAAGCCCTGATGGAATTAAAGCAGGGAAAGATTCGTGGAGCGAAAGTGCTGCGGATAAGTAATTAGTAATTTTTTTCGTCCGTCCCTGCCGGGACTCTCGTATTTTTTTGGTCATCGGATCCCCGGAATAAATTCCGGGGCTAATCTCGGATCGCCCCTGATGGGGCTACAAAAAATGAATTACTCCAAGGCAGTAGCCTCGGGGATTTCTTTGATTAAATTCTGCCCTTGTTGAACCTCCGGATAAGTCCCGGAGGGACGACCGCTGACTAGCCCACCACTTTAGTGGTGGGTATATGGCATCTCAATAGAATTGTAGTCCCGTCAGGGACGGGCGCACCCAGAAATCATATTAATTCAGCCCGCCCCTTCAGGACATCTCGTTATGGATTATTTCAAAATCATACACTTCTGCGTGGATACGAACTTCCCCGCCCGGATGCGAATGATATATACTCCGGAGGCCAGGGTTCTGGGCTCCCAATTCAGGGTATAGATTCCCGGTTCTTTTGCTTCATTGGTCATCAGGGTTTCCACGATTCGGCCGGACATATCATAGGCGATCATGGTGACGTGTTCCGCCTGCGGGAGCTGATAGATGATGGTTGTTTTCGGGTTAAACGGATTTGGGTATGCCGGTAATAGCCCAAACTCATCAGGGATCACGTTTTCGCTGTATTGGGATAACTCCACCTTCACTTCTTTATTGACATTGCAGACTCCGTTGAAGTCCACATCCAGTAACCGGTAATAGTAAGTGTTGCCAAAGGTGACTTTCCCATCGTCGTATCCGTATTCTGTGCGCTCCGGGGTTGATCCCTGCCCCCGTAGGCTGTTCTCATCCTGGAAACTTACGATCTTTTTCCAGTCGTCTTCTTTGGATTGTCGCCTCTCGATAATAAATCCCTGATTGTCCATTTCGCTCTCGGTGATCCATCGCAGCATCACCTTACCCTTCCGATATTTCGCCGAGAAGGTGGCGAGTTCCACCGGTAGGCTGTTATCTCCTTCCTCTGTGCCGATACTGAACTCGCTGAAACTGGTATTGCCCGTTTTGGTAAAGGTGCGGTTGCCAGCATCATGCACGAAATCGCCTGAAACGTCCACCCATTCGCTACACTGGTCAGTGCGTTTGAGCAGGTGGATCTGGCCGGGATTGCTGATACCTCCGACCAGACTGTAATCAAAGATCAGATCCGCCGTGACGGCGCCCATAGCATGGATACCCCAGATGATATCCGCCCGCTTAACCACGCCCAGCGGCCAGACCCCTACATCGGCAGTGGAGACCGGCCCGAAGCCAATAGCATCGTGATAGAGGTTCAGGAAATTCGAGGCATCGGGCGTACTGGTGATAGTCACACTGCAAGATTGGCCGGTAGTTCCAATTGGCGTGGGTGTCGTACTCTGCAGTACAAGAGCATTCGTCCCAAAGGGTATACCGGACCTTACCCAGGCGGTATTCACATCCATGCTGGTCAGGGTACCGCTTGATCCGTTTTTCATATCAGCGAGCGAAGTACTACCCAGGATATGGTCGAACTTATAATACGCCACAAGGTTGGTTTCATTATCCGGATTGAGGGCTCTACACATATTTTCAGAGATTTGAATGCCTGTTCGGGCGACATTCCAGATCCGGACTTCGTCTAACTGACCGGTCATTAATTCGGCATTGCCATTATAAGCGCCGAGATATGTAATCACACCAGAAAAAGTGGGCAGATTTACATCAGCACTATTCCGGCTGGCTACCAGCATACCGTCCAAATACGTATTGAACCCGTTTGTAGTATTTCTTTGCCATGTCATTGCCAGGTGATGCCAGGCGCCGTTCTCAATGGTACTTTCGGTTCCGGCTGAAAGTCCTTCAAGGGTACCCCCGTCTGTGGAAATAATATAGGCTGGCGCCTCTGTGCCCCAACCTGCCACAATATATCCACCGGCTGATTGAATCCTGATTGGCGATTGGAGTTGCGTTCCCTTAAACCAGTATTCAATTGTGATGGCAGCCCCACCGGAAATCGACTCTGCCAGGGCAGATGGAATAGCGACATGATCATCCGCGCCATCGAAGGCAAGTGCATTTCCTGCACCACCTAGCAAAGCCAGACGGGTACGAAGGTTCTCCGGGGATACCGTAGTGAGATATCTAACGGTACTCCCTTCAAAATTATTTTCCATCACGGCCACCTGATAATCTGTGGTGTGAAGAATATTGGTCAGCGTAACCGTATTGCCCGTACCAGTGTAAATGCAGTACCAGCCAGTGGTGCCTATCTGTTGACCCGATCCGAATGCGGTGCTTGCGGTGTAACTCACATCCCCCTCCGGAACCGGGGTTGCACCACCACCCTGCCGGGCAAATACGGCACGGCGGTCTCCATTGCCGTTTGTCCAGTTGACGGTCATCTGATTCTTTTGAATATCATTGAATTGCAAGTTTGTGGCTTGAGTTGCCGGTGCACTCAAATACGTAAAACTTCCCGTGGCAAATGGGCTCCCGGCAAAGGCATTATCGATGGTTTGTACACCCCAATAATAGGTGCCGGTTGATAGCCCGGAGATCGTATAACTGTTATATAGTTGCATATTCCCCATGTCTGATACCCGGCGTAGTCCGGAGCCGATATCAGCCGCAGGGGCTACCATATCACCAGTTTCCGCCGAGGTGCCTATAAATATGTTATAGGTCAGTCCGTTTTGACTGGTTTCCGTATCCGTCGCCTTATCCCAACTAATGGTTATGTCGTCCCCTGCCGTTACTTGCACATTTGTTGGAGCAGAGGGTGCTGTATTTGAGGTTAGACAATTATTGGTGTAAACCTTCGACAAAACTTTGCTGCCATCGTAGCCTGCAAAGAGAAGGTCCAACTTGCCATCATTGTTCACGTCCCCCCAATTAACTTCACCATCGGAAATACCTTCCAGGGAGATATTGATTTGATCAGCGAAACTATTGTCACCCTTATTTTGGTACATTTTAGTGCAATAAGCGCCGCTGTTGCGTCCACTTGCCAAGATGTCCAGATCTCCGTCGTTGTCGTAATCTCCCCAGTCAGCGGAAGAGCGATCAAGTGCCATCAGTGTAATTCCGGTCTGTTCCGTAAAGGTACTATTCCCGTTGTTACGATAGATTACTGAACCATTAGATTTAATTAACAGGAGATCCAACCAACCGTCACTATCATAATCACCCCAGGATGCACTGCCATATGAAAATCCTATTGATGAGGGGGAGGTAATTGCCGTGAAGGTGTTATCACCGTTATTGCGGTACATTGCGGACTGAGAACCCCAAGAATTCCAAGCCGGTACATATCCGTATCCTGCAATGAAAAGATCCAGATCACCGTCATTATCGTAGTCGCCCCAGTCTGCCGTACTGCGATACACGTCAATAAAGGGGGCATCGGTTTGTTCAGTAAATGTACCGTCGCCATTATTCCTGAAAAGTAGCGTTTGGGTGCTGCTGCTACTGCTACTTGATATGCCACAAATGAGCAAGTCTGGCAGCCCGTCATTATTATAATCGCCCCAGGCGGTTGACCCTTCGACTAATCCCACCAACCCTGTTTCGGTTACCTCGGTGAACGTCCCGTTTCCATTATTTTTGTACATCCTGCAAAAGTAATCAAAATAGCCCACGTATCGGTATCCCACAGCCATCACATCCAACCAGCCATCGTTATCGTAGTCCACCCAACTCGACATTGCCCTGTATGCTACTAGAAATGGAGTTCCGGTGAGCTTTGTAAGACCGCTGCCTTCATCGTTTGTGAAAATTGTCGTTGTATCATCGTGGGACACCAGGATGTCCAGGTAGCCGTCGTTATTATAATCACCCCAGTTGGAGGAATTGATTTGAGCATATCCAATAGACTCCGTAAGGGTCGCCAACTCGATAAAATACGGCATGGTTTGGGTGCTTGGATTGTCATTAGCGGTAGAAAGTAAATATACCTCAGACCCTGCAGAGCCACTATATTCAAGCACCATCACCCTGTATGTCGAGGTCGCTGTTAAATTGGTCACCGATACACTTGAACCAGATCCGTTATACACGCAATACCAACCACTGGTGCCAATCTGACTCCCTGAACCAAAGACACTGTTTCCTGTATAGGTTGTATGATCAACAGGTGACGGCAATCCTGAACTGGTCTCCTTAATGAACACGACCCGGTTTGCCATTTCACCACTGGTCCAGCTCAGGTCAAAGGCCGTTGCCTGGATATTTGAAAAGACGAGGTCCTTAGATTGCTCCGCAATTGTAAAGCTCGTTCCGGAAGCAAATGCGCTTCCACAGTAGTTATGATCTATGGTCTGGACACCCCAGTGATAGGTTCCCCCGGGTAAGTTCTGGATTATAGCACTGTTTCCACCGCCGCTGTTTCCCGCCGCAACTATCCGGCGGAATCCGTCTGAGATGTTGGACATAGGTGACAGAATATCACTTGTTGCTGCGCTTGTACCGACAAACAGGTTGTAGGTCAATCCATCCTGGACTGTTTCGGTATCGCTGGCTTTATCCCAGGTAAAATCCACACCGGTGCCCAAAATGACCTGTAGATTTGTAGGTGCTACAGGGGCAGTATTGGGGGGAGCACCGATGTTCTCATAAAGTGCGGAAGTAAAGTGGTAACCGGAGGAATAATAACTGCCGCAGATAAGAAGATCGAGGTCCTGATCGTTATCAAAATCAACCCAGGCAGTGGTCCCACTCTGTGTGCCTGCTAATACTATATCTGTCTGAGATGTGAACGTATTATCACCATTATTCCGGTAAATTTTTGTGCGGTAATTATTGTAATACTCACTACCGGTTATCACAATGTCCAAATTCCCGTCACCATCGAAATCTCCCCAGGCAGCGCTGCTATAAATTACGCCTTCGAGCACTATTCCGGTTTGTTCGGTGAAGCCAACACCAGAGTTATTTTTATAGACCTTTGCAATACCATAATAATTGTCTGCAGTCCGCCCTGTAATCAAAATATCCGGGTAGCTATCGTTATTATAGTCGCCCCATGCCACAGCACCTTGCTGGACTCCAGGCAAATTGAATTCCGTCTCTTCGCTAAAACTATTGTTGCCGTTATTATGATAGATTTTTGTGACGTAATTGTCCGTCCCGATTGTTCCTGCCATCAGGATATCCTGGTAGCCATCCAGGTCGTAATCGCACCAGGCGATTGAACTGTACTCAATTCCAGTCAGCGCGATACTGGTTTGTTCGATAAAACTGTCTGAACCCTCATTCCGGTAAATTTTCGCGATTTTCGTCCCAGACGAAGCACCAGTAACCAAAAAATCCAAATCGCCGTCCGCATCGTAATCTGCCCATCTGGCATCGCTATTTCCGACACCGGGCAATGTCAATCCACTCAATGCGGTAAAGGAATTATCCCCGTTATTTCTATAGATAATCGTTTTAAATCCACTCGAAGTATACCCGGTTACCAAAATATCCAGATACCCATCGTTATTATAATCACCCCATTCCACGGATCCATCCCAGGTAAATCCTGTCAGGGAGAGCTCCGTTTGTTCTGTGAAGGAATTATCACCATTATTTCGAAACACTTTGGTAACATATCCTCCGTTTTCTCCAATAAGTATTAGGTCCAGATCTCCGTCATTATCGTAATCGCCCCAATCCAGATCAACGTTTCTCAGACCAGGAAGCCCTATAGCTGTCAATTGGTTAAAATACGGCAAGAGATAATTGGCCGGATTGTTGGAAGCCGCTGTCGTCAGATAGTTTTCGCCTCCGCCCGTACCGTTATATTCACAGACCATTGCGCGATAGGTACTTAACTGGGTCAGATTGGTAATATCCACTGTGGTTCCGGTTCCGTTATAAACACAATACCAGCCGGTTGTACCGATTTGGGTCCCCGAGCCAAAGGCCGTGTTGGCCGTGTAGGTCGAATTATCGGCCGGCTCGGCACTGCCTGAAGATGCTTCTTTCATGAAGACGACCCGTTTTGTGCCATCACCATTCGTCCAGCCGATCGTAAAAGTTCCTTTGTCAGGCTCACTGAAGACGATATTTGACGCCTGCGTAGCTGGCTCATCCGCACTGGTGGAGAAACTGACTTCATTACCATAACTCGTTCCTGCGGTGTTCGTGGCATAAGCACGTACATAATAGGTGGTCAGCCCGGAGAGACCGGTAATGTCCGTTGTAAAAGCACCGGGAGCGATTGCTTCACCCTCTTCGGTTTTACTATCATCCACCGTGGGTTCACTTTCCGTGTTCCAACACACGCCGTATTGGGTTGGATTGGGAACACCCAGGCTTGTGATATTTCCGTTACCGGTTGCGCTGGTTGGCAAAATAGCAGTAACTGCCTGCGTTGTAACTGTCGCCAAAGTTGGCAGCGTGGTGAATTCGACCTGGTCGCCATACGCAGTGCCCGCTGTATTAGTGGCATACGCCCGGACATAGTAGGTCACATTGGAAGTCAGACCGGTTATGGAGCTGGTAAATGCACCGGCCACAGAAGCTGTCCCCCCTTCTGTCTTGCTGTCACTGATGGTAGGTGTACCGCTCGTACTCCAGCAGACACCGTGCTGGCTGGGGTTCGGTACCCCCAGATCTGTAATATTGCCGTTCCCTGTGGCTGTCGTTGCCGTGATATCGGAAACCGCCTGGGTGGTTATGGTTGCCAGGGTCGGTAACGTGGTAAATGCCACCTGCTCTCCATACGCCGTGCCTGCTGTATTCGTGGCATACGCCCGGACATAGTAGGTTACATTGGAAGTCAGGCCTGTCATGGCGCCCGTGAATGCTCCGGTTGCTGACACGGCCCCCGCCTCTGTCTTGCTGTCAGCGGTTGTGGGGGTACCGGTGGTATTCCAGCAGATGCCGTGCTGGGTTGAGTTAGGAATACCTAGTACGGTGATGTTCCCATTCCCGGTGGCCGTTGTCGCCGTGATTTCCGTAACTGCCTGAGTGGTGACCGTGGGTAGTGCTGGTGATGTTGTAAAAGTGACTTCCTCCCCATAGACCGTTCCAACAGAATTGGTAGCATATGCCTTGACATAATACGTCGTGTTCGGCGTTAAGCCGGTTATATTTGAGGTGAAGGGACCTGTTGAATTTGCTGCCCCCTCATCAGTTGTGTTTCCTTCGGAATTGGTGAGAGTACTGGCGGCTCCCCCTGTTAATGTGGGGGCCGGTGCAGATTTGGCTCGCAGTGAAGATACCCGGCTGGTCGGTTTTGCCTCACTCCATTGCGTAGTGCTATTTGCAGCACCAGGATCTGGTGTGGTGCTATAGGCGAAGCCATGGTGCTCTGGATTGGGTTCCCCCAATACTGTGATGTTTCCGTTCCCGGTTGCAGTCGTTGACGCGATATCACTGACCGCCTGGGTGGTTACTGTGGGCGTTCCAAGTGTCGTAAAACTGACATCACTACCGTAGGCCGTGCCTGCCAGATTCATACCGTATGCCCGGACGTGATATGTCGTTAATGGCGTTAATCCTGTTAATGAAGAGATGAATGTCCCCACATCACTTCCTTCTATCGTGGTGTCCGATGTGGAAATAGTCGGATTATCGGTGATACCCCAGCAGATCCCCCGGACGGTAACTTCGGCACCACTTTCATTGTCAAAGACTGTTCCACCTGTGCTGGCTGAACTCGTGGTGATACCACTGATTGCTGTGGTCGTAATAGTCGCCAGGTCGATGACGGGATCGGAGGGATACTGCCAGTCCAGATAGGGATAGCCGGAATTCCGGCTATTGCCCATGTTCCAGATATCATTGGTACCATTTGTGGTTTCGCCCCGGAAATCCCAGTTGGCGGTAGTAAAAGTCGCCCGGGCCTGCATCTCGGCGGTGGTTTTCCCCGCCTCGGCACCTGCGCTTATTGTTTGCCCGGAGGTCTCCATGTCCCAGAAACTGTTATTCACCAGATAGCTGAAACCACCGATAAGGCCGCCTATATAAGATCCACTACCGGAAATAGCGCCGGTACTAAAACAATTTGTAACGGTACCGCTCGTTCCGTTACCGACCAGACCGCCAACTGCATTGATACCTGTTACCGAGCCGGTCGCATAACTATTACTAATCGTCGCACTATTGTTGTAGCCGACCAAGCCGCCCAAACTATAAGTATGTTGACCTGATACGTTGCAGGTAACAGTGCTGTAACATTTCGTTATTGTTGAAGAATTGCTATTAGTTCCTGCTAATCCGCCTACGCTCTGATTGTAACCAGTAACGGATCCCGTTGTGAAACAATTTTCAATCGTTGAAGACGAAGTATTCTGGCCTACAAGTCCGCCGGTGTGTTGCCTGCCCTTCACGTTTATATTGGTGACACCAAGATTCTTGATAACGCTGCCCATTGTATAACCAAACAAACCCTGGAAATCTGTATCGCTGCGATTAATTACCAATCCGTCAATGGTATACCCCTCTCCATCATAGGTCCCCTGAAAAGCGGTTGATCCAATCGGTGAAAACCCCGCCCCGCTGTTCCAGGTGGAAGTGGCTGAGGCTTCAATATCAGCAGTTTGGATGAAAAACAGCCCATCCGCCCAATAGCTGGAATGCTCACTCAGGAACCTCAGGTCATTCAGGTTGGTGATTTGATACGGATCGCCTGCTGTCCCCGATCCATATAATTCCACTCCGGTACCGGAAACGGTGAGTGCCTGCGGGGAATCCAGCGCATTATCGGTGAAGGTGATTGTGCCCGGTTTTGAACCAGTGCTTGTTGGCGCCAGGGTCACGGTAAAAACCTGATTTGCTCCGGCGGTGATCTCTGCGGTTGTTGGCGATATCGTGTATTCAGTCGGATTACATGTAATATCTGTGATGGACAGGGTGATATTCCCGGTGTTCGTGACTGTGACCGTCAGGTTACTGCTGGCATTGACCTGGACATTCCCGAAATCCAAACCGGATGTACTGGCACTGAATACCGCCTGTTGGCCGGTGCCGGTCAGCGAGATAGTGTTCGTGGCGCCGTTGGGATTATGGGTCAGTGTGAGCGAACCGGTTTCAGTGCCGTGCGTAATCGGGGCAAAAGTGACGTTAAAAACCTGACTGGAATCGGCTGCAATATTCGCTGAGGATGGTATCACCGTAAAGTGTGTGTTGTCCGTTGCGGCGGATAAGATATTGAGGAACCCGCCTCCGCTGTTAGTAATAGTTACCGTTTGGTCGGAGGTTGCGTTGACAGCCACATTCCCCAAATCCAGGCTGCTTGCGTTCGTCTGATAGACTGGATCGGAAACCCCTGCTCCTGACGTGCCCACCCAGGTGGGTGAGTTTATCAATGTCCCAGTATAACTGTTTCCGGTGCCATCCCTTGTCGTGCTGCCACTCCCTTCGTCCAACCGCCAATAGGCTGCCAATCCTTCCTCATTCCCTGCAAGTGAACCGTAGGACGCCTGTATCTGTTCTTCCGTACGTGCCGTATTCCACAATCTGATTTCATCAAGTTCGCCATCAAAATAACCTTCTACCCCCGACACAGTGCCAATTGTTAAGGGGGCAATCGAATTCGGGACAAAAGCAGATGTCTCTGTATTTTTTAATTCGCCATTGATATATAATTTGACTGTTGTTCCATCATAAACACCCGCTACATGTACCCATTCATCGTATGTGTCAACATCGTAAGTAACTCCTGTCCAGGTGCCGGGTTTGCCTGAACCTATCCAAAATTCCCACTGATCATCGGTATTATAATAAAAGTTGTAACCGTAGAAGCCATCGCTTCCATCCCAATGCCTTGAAGAAACAGGACATCTGAAACCGCTGCTGCCAGTGGCAACCTTCGCCCAAAACTCAACTGAAAAAATAGATGGATTAAGATTTGCGTCGTAGGGAATGGTGATATAATCATCTGTGCCATCAAAGGTGATTCCACTGCCAGCGTCGGTCTGTGCCTGGAAAACACCCGTCCCACTGACACCAACAGTGTGATTACTGATATTGTCCGCAACAGTGAAATTTCCACTTTGTGCAGCAGTGGAGGTTGGCGTGAAGGTAATGGTAAATACCTGGTTGCCACCTGCAAGGATATCCGCGGTGGTTGGCGAAACGACAAAATCCGAACCGGGTGATGTGATAGAGGAAATATGCAAGACTCCCCCACCTGTATTCGTAACGGTAATTCCCTGATTGACATTTTTGCCGACCAATACTGATCCGAAATCATGGCTGGAGGGCGAAGCCGAAAAAACCGGAGTTGCCACCGGCGCACCGGAGGAACCAACCCAGGTCGGGGAATTGATCAATGTCCCGGTATAGCTGTTCCCACTGCCGTCACCGGTAGTTGCGCCACTGCCTTCATCGAAACGCCAGTAAGCAACCAGACCATCTTCATTGCCAGCCAGTGACCCATAATGAGTCTGAATTTCAGTTTGAGTGCGCTGGTCATTCCAAACTCTGACTTCATCAATTTCGCCCTGAAAGTATTGTCCCGCTACCGTGGCTCCGATCCGCAAATTTTGTGTTGTGCCTTGTTCGACAGGAGCAGCTCCCAAACTAAACTGTTCGCCATTGAAATAGAATAAAACATTATCCGGTTTGAACACAACGGCGATATGGTGCCAGGTATCCGTCGTTAGTGTTACTCCCGGGATCCAGCCATTGGTCCCGTACCCGATAATCAATTGACTTGAGTTCGGTGCTATCCAAATGCCCCGGTCCCATCCCCCGTCATCCGTACTTACAATCGCCTGATATTCGCTATAATTAAGTTGTACAGGCTTAAACCATGCCTCCCAGGTTGATGTAGCCATCGCCGTTGGTTGTGCATCAAGCGTGGTCTGGATATAGTCATCGGTTCCATCGAATGATATCCCGCTGCCGGCATCGGCTTGTGCCTGGTAGATTCCGGCGCCACTCACACCAACGGTATGGTTGCCGATATTGTCAGTAAAAGTAAAATTTCCGCTCTGCGCTGCAGTGGAAGTCGGCGTGAATGTGACGGTAAAGACCTGGTTACCACCTGACAGGATATCTGCGCTGGTCGGTGAAACGGTAAAATCCGAACCGGGCGATGCGATGGAGGATATATGCAGGACTCCCCCGCCCGTATTCGTGACGGTAATTGCCTGATTGACATTCGTACCGACCAATACTGACCCGAAATCATAGGTGGAAGGACTGGCTGAAAAACCCGGGGTAGTTACAGGAGCAGTTGATGTTCCCCAGGTAGACGAATTATACATTGTTGCTGTGTTACCATGTCCGCTGCCGTCACCACTGGTCGTACCACTCCCCTCATCCAGGCGCCAGTAGGCTGCCAATCCGGTTTCGTTTCCGGCAAGTGATGAATAACTGGTCCGGATTTGAGTTTGGGATCGAGCCACATTCCAGACGCGGACTTCATCGATCTTGCCGTTTAATGGATTCGTTCCATCTGTTAATGATCCAATATTAAACTTCCCTGAAGGCGGATGGGGGGTCTCATAATTATAGCTTGGCGTATGTGCGATTCCGTCCAGGTAAAACATCCAAGATCCACTTTCCCGGACAGCAGCAATATGATGCCAACCGTTAGTTGGGAGTTGGATGCCCGTCTCCATGTTTCTTACACTTCCTACGAGGATTGTCAATCCTGAACCATCCAAAACGTAGATGCCATAGCCACTCGATGCGGAATGTCCCTGATAAAGTATCCCCGCATTTCCCGATTGTCCCTCCCAATAGACCCAAGCTTCCATAGTGACATTATCCGTTGCCGTTGTGACGATGTCGGCATCCAGATACTGGCTCGCCCCGTTCAGGGTCAGCATATTTCCGGCATCTGTCTGGGCAGTAAATACTCCGCTTCCAGTGATACCAATTGTGTGGTTTCCATCATTATCCGTGAACGCAAGGTTCCCGTTGTGTGTGCCGGCAGTCACCGGCGTGAATGTCAGAGTAAATATCTGACTACCGCCAGCCGGAATATTTGCGCTGGAAGGCGTCACACTGTATTCACCGTCAGGAGGAGTAACTGAGGAAATATTGAGAAAACCACCGCCGGTATTGGAAACAGTAAAGGTCTGTTGTGCTGACCTGCCGATTAAAAGTGAACCAAAATCGTGGCTGGACGGGGCAGCAGAAAATACCGGGGATTCTACCGGGGCATCTGAAGTGCCCCACGTTGGTGAGTTCATCAGCGTCCCCGTTTTGCCGTTGCCACTGCCGTCACCAGTGATGGTACCGCTGCCTTCATCCAGGCGCCAGTAGCCGACCAGACCGCTTTCATTCCCCGCCAGGGAGCCGTACGCCCCTGTGATTTCAGCCTGGGATCGGGCAACATTCCAGAGGCGCACCTCATCGATTTGCCCGCCGTATTCAACAAAGAGAGCCCCATCCGCTCCTATTTGATAACAATCACCATCGGTCCAGAGCGTGCCGATTGATTGCGCCACACCCTCTTCGATGCCGTTAACAAATAACCGCATGACACCGGCATTTTCAGCGGTAATTGCCACGTGATACCACGTGCCGGCCTGTACCGTTGTGGTTCCGGTGACAGTATGAGGATTGCCGTCCCAGGTGTAGTGTTCAAATTTTCCGTCAGCGGATATGCCCATCATATGGGACTTATATGATTCCGGCGTCGCTGCCAGGGTCCGGACAAAAAGATATTGCTGAGCGGCACTTGCGGGCTTCACCCACATTTCCACGGTGTAGGCTGTGGGATCAACAGCATCATGGACGAGTATGTACTGGTCGTTCGTTCCCGTAAATGTAAGCGCATTGACGGCATCAGCCTGGGCTGAGAATGCTCCACTACCGGTAATTGCAACAGTGTGATTGCCTGTATTATCTGTAAACGCGAGGTTCCCGTTGTGTGCACCAGCAGTGCTCGGTGTAAATGTCAGGGTGAACGTTTGATTTTCACTGCCTGCAATAGTTGCGCTCGTAGGAGAGACACTGTATTCTCCGTCTGGTGGTGTAACTGCCGTAATATAGAGGTATCCACCTCCGGTATTGGAGACAGTGAAGGTTTGTTGTGCTAATTCACCGATCAGTAATGTTCCAAAATCGTGGCTGGTTGGTGTGACCGAAAAAACCGGTAGTGCATCCCACGTGGTGAAACTTTGCTGGTCGCCGTAAGCATATCCGGCTTGGTTGAGGGCATAGGCTCTGACGAAATAAGTCGTCGAAGATGTGAGATTTGTTAAACCTGACACATAGGAACCCGTACCGCTGCCATCCGATGTATGCGAATTAGCGATGGTAGGATTTTGGGAGGTACTCCAGCATATTCCCCGAGCTGTGATGGCGTCGCCGCCATTTGCTGTAATATTACCGCCGGAGCTGGCGGTCGTTGTACTGATATCGCTGACGGCTGTCGTTGTTAAAGTAGCGTAGGCAATCACCGGGTCAGAAGGATATTGCCAGTCATGATACGGATATCCATCATTCCGGCTGTTGGCAATATTCCAGATATCATTGGTACCGGCATCCTTGAAATCCCACCCGGCATCCGTATAGGTCGTTCTGATTTTCATCTCTGCCGTGGTTTTACCTGTGCCGCCATCACTGGTGGATTCACCGGAGGTTTCGGTATCCCAGAAAGAAGCCGTAACACTACTGGAATTCGACCCAATGAATCCGCCCCTGTTGTAGCTGCTGCCAGTCAGCGCTCCAGCAGCGTAGCAATTCGTGACCGTGGCGCCACTATGATTCGAGCCGATAAACCCACCGGTTTGATTGTCGCCGTCCGTGGTTCCCCGGCTGTAGGAATTTGAGATACTGCCGGCATTAGTGCCCGCAAAACCACCAGTACCTATCCCGCCCCCTGTGGCGTTCCCCGTATTGTAGCATTCCGTGATGTTCGCTCCATTATAACCGACGAATCCCCCGACATTATTGCTGCTCCCATTCACGGCTCCCGTACTGAAGGATTCGCTTACCTGAGAGCTACCGGTGTTGATACCGACGAATCCCCCGTTGCTGTAATAGGAACCGGTGATACTGCCAGTAGCGGAACAGTTTGACACATTCGTGTTTTCATTTTTCCCAATGAGACCCCCTGATTCACCATTCCAGCCCTCCACTGTGCAGGAACTGCTGGATCCCGTAATAGTTGATCCATTCGCATATCCGATCAAGCCTCCGGCACGACCACTGGAGCACTTCACGTATCCCGACGTCGAGCAGTTTGTAATCGTGGATCCTGTGACGTACCCGGCGAGCCCACCGACCTCGCTGTAGCCTTCCATGTGACAGTTTATCAATGCAAGGTCCGTGATTGTTGCACCACTCAAACGCGTAAACAGGCCGATGTACTGGGCGGTGGCCGACATGTAGTCACGATTGGTTTTCAGGTTGCTGATAGTGTGACCGTTGCCGGCGTAACTGCCGGTAAAGGCAGTGTTGTATCGACCAACACTCTCAAAAGCCCAGGCGTTGGTGGTAATTGCGTTAATGTCCTCTGTCTGGAGGTAATACTTGTCCCATTCCGTATCAGCCTGACTCAACCAATATAGATCTCTCATGCTTCCAATCTGGTACTGATCACCGCTTGTACCTGCGCCCACAGGATAGGATTCAAAAACACCGGTTACCCAGGTTGGACCACCGACTAATGTGCCAATATTTTCATAATTATGATAAAATGCATCATTACTCAAGGAAGTGCCTGAGCCATCGCTCATTTTATAATAACCAACCCGGTTAGAGCCTTCATTGTCATCCTGTCCACTCCAATCTTTCCAAATCTCGGCTTCGCTACGAGCATAGTTATAGACCATCACTTCGTCGATCATCCCGTCAAACCAGTTATCGCCCCATCGGCCGATATAAAAATTCGCTGAAAGCGTATTGAGGGTCCGCGCCGCACTGCCAGCAAGCTCTCCGTTTGCGTAGATCTTGATGGTCGTACCATCATAAGTCATGGCGAAATGCACCCAGTTGTTCTTGGAGTTGGGAACCGTAAACCCGAAGTCCAAATTCCAGATCTGAACTACCCAGACGTTATCGGTTGTAGTAGTCCTTAAGGTGAATTCTCCCTGGTTGTTACCGGGTAGTCCCATCTGCCAAACACCTCCGTCGTTGAAGGATTCAGCATAGACCCAGGCTTCGACGGTCCTGGAACTGGCGCCAGTGATTGCCAGATTTCCGGCACCACAATCAACGTATTGACTGCTCCCACTAAAATTCAGAGCATAGTCCTGGGCTAATATGCCGGAAGAAGTACCTAACAGAAAAATCCCTGCCAGCACCAAGAATTTAAAAGTAGAACGGAAACCGTTCTGATTATGGTAGCTTTTCGACATTATATCCCTCGCAGTATGTGTCAGATTAATAAATTTTTCATTGTTGTATGATGTGATTAATTTCTTCCAGACATTCCTTGGAGACGAACCCACACGCACCGGCATCATAAGCCTGCTCCTGGAAAGCGGGTTCGGCATATTGTGTCACGATAATGACCCGGGCATCCGGAAATTCGGTGAGCAACAGTTTGGTAGCATCGAACCCGTTCATCTGCTTCATCTTCACGTCCATCAGGACCCAGTCCGGGTGGAATGTGCGGTAGGTCTCCTGGACTTTGTCTCCATCGTCCAGTTCCAGTACCTCGGATTCGGGCAAGCCCAATATTTCCCGGATGACGGAGCGAAACTCCGGGTTGTCATCGACGATCAGCATACTCATTACACCCAGCTTTCACGGTTAGACAGAGATCAATAATTAATTAAATCTACAGGAAAAACAGGGTGAGGTGAATAGAGGGAAACACTCAATCTTCTGTGGGTTTACGCACAGATTATGGTTAATTATGGAATTAAAGAAACGTCGGAGTGTGAAGTGTTTTCGATCGTCCCTGACGGGACTCTCGCTGTATGTGTTTCCCGGGATCCCCGGGATAAATCCCGGTTGAAAACCCGGCCACTGACGGGGGCTATATTCGGTCAGCCCCTAACGGGGCTTTTTAAACTCCATGGGTTTGATCCCCCAATATTTCAGATAAGTCCCGGAGGGACGAACCGAGGTATAGCCCACCAATTTATTGGTGGGGCAAAAGACGTGTATATATTCCCAGTCCCGCCAGGGACGATCGATTTTTACTCTTTATCGAATATGGCTAACGCAGCAAGGTCATTTTGAATTTATCATAGTCACTGCCTGCCTGAATCACCACAAAATAGATGCCGGACGGCAGTACTCCACCGCTGGTATCCGTGCCGTCCCACCGCAGGGTATACGCGCCCGGCTCCTGCTTCCCCTTGAACAGGTCACAGACCTTTGCGCCGGAGATTCCATAAATCGCAATGTGTACATCACGCGTTTCCGGAATTTCGTACGTGAATTGTGTCACCGGGTTGAACGGGTTGGGATAGTTGGGATGCAAACAGAATTCTGTCGGGAACGCCTTGGCCATAAGCACGATGGATACCGGTGTATGCTTGGTGCTTTTCCCGGTAAAATCCACGTCTTCCAGCTGGTACCAGAGGATGTGGCCCGCACCGGGCTTCTTGTCGGTATAGCTATAGGTATGCCGATCCGGCGACGATCCTGCGCCCGGAATCATTGCGCTGTTTATTCTCTGATAATCGCCGTTCTGGCTGGAGCTCCGGTAGAGATTGAACCCCAGATTCTCGATCTCGCTCTCCGTAATCCATTGCAGGAGCACGTCGCCCTTGTCTGTGACTTCCGCGGTAAACACCGCCAGTTCCACCGGCAGCGAACAGTCGGTGCTGTTCTGGTATGAAAGGAACGGGTATCCCCCATTGATGGTCCCGGACAGATCCATATCCCAGTAATTGTCGTTCGCCACGTCATCGTTGGGATTGGTCTCAAAGTCCCAGGCGGTAGTCAGCCCGGCGGTGCTTTCGTCGGTGAACGTGGCGACGCTCGTCATCTCTGCCGTGGTTTTGCCGGTGCCGCCACCGCTCAATGCCCTGCCCGAGGTTTCGGTATCCCAAAAACAGTTTGTCGCAGTTGCTCCGTAGAGGCTGCCAATACATCCACTCAGGTATGCATTGGTACCACTCACACTGCCGGTGCTGTAACAATCAGTG